>Ga0105242_10000124_pt1 | contig 56723 bp, 49 predicted proteins | sample KBSM24metaG_FD_81521 | JGI IMG/M metagenome (GOLD analysis project Ga0105242, IMG submission 81521) | Miscanthus rhizosphere microbial communities from Kellogg Biological Station, Michigan, USA - KBS M2-4 metaG | ecosystem: Host-associated > Plants > Roots > Rhizosphere > Soil | place...
ATCGGACCGATGAGCGCCTCGGGCATGATGTCGAGGGGGAAGAAGTAATACGCGAGGCCGCTGCCGAGGAGGATCTTGTTCTTTGCGTTCACGCGGCTGTCGTTGATGAGGCGCCACAGCAGCATGAACACGTCCGGAACGAGCAGGAGATACTCGGCCGATTTGTCGAGATGCGCTTTCTTCCCGAGATAGCCGCGAATGCGCTCGCGGATGCGATCGTAAAAGCGCTGCGCGCGGTCGCTCGATACCGGTCCCGTGACTTCGGTCATCTCATCCGTCATCTCATCCAGCTCCGACATCGAATCCTCCCGCCGGTAAATCGGCGCCACCTCTGCCGAGCGTGACGGCCAGGCCGCCGTCAATGATCCAGATTTTCTGGATGTCGGCGGCAACGAATTGTGGCAAAAAGCGATCCAGCGACATCACCAGCGTCGCCGGCTCTTCATAACGCACGAGCTCTTTCGGAAAGCGGTCGCGCAACAGACCGACGAGCAGCGTCGGGATCGGCAGCGGCCCCGCCGAGATGCGCGCCAGCGGCACCCTCACGGTCGTACCGCTGGCCTCGAACCGCGTGATGTCGACCGTGAACGGAATGGCGATGATCTTCCGGATCGCGCCTTCGACGCGCAGCAGACCGTTCGAGAATTTGAGGCCCAGGCGCTCGATCATCGGCTCCCGCGCGACCATCTCCCGGGCCAGATCGCTGAGCTTCGCGCCGTCCACGCGGACGTCAATGGAATCCCACTCGATGAAGTGTTTCACAGTCCTGAGTCCTGAGCCCTGAGTGTAGAGCTTCCCCGGTCCATTCAGGACTCAGGACTCGGCACTCAGGACTGCTATTATCCGCGCCAGTGCCGAAGCGGACCGACCTCCATTCAATTCTCATCATCGGTTCCGGGCCCATCGTCATCGGGCAGGCGGTCGAGTTCGACTACTCCGGAACGCAGGCCTGCAAGGCTCTGAAGGACGAGGGTTACCGGATCATCCTCGTCAACTCGAACCCGGCCACGATCATGACCGATCCGGAGTTCGCGGATCGCACGTACATCGAGCCGCTCACGCCCGAAGTGCTCGAGCGCATCATCGAGCGCGAGAAACCGGACGCGATCCTGCCGACCGTCGGCGGCCAGACCGGGATCAACCTCGCCATCGCGCTTTACGAAAACGGCGCGCTCGAGCGCCACGGCGTGGAGCTGATCGGCGCGAACTACGAAGCGATCAAGACCGCGGAAGACCGCCAGCTCTTCAAGGATTGCATGAACCGCATCGGCGTCGAGGTGCCGCGGTCGGCGTACGCGGCCACGATCGAAGATGCCGAAGACTTCGCGGCGTCGATCGGATATCCGCTCGTGGTCCGCCCCTCGTTCACCCTCGGCGGATCGGGCGGCGGCATCGCCTACAACGTCGAAGAGCTGCGCACGACCGTCGCCCGCGGACTCGATCTCTCCCCCGTGCATCGCGTCCTCGTCGAAGAGTCGGTGATCGGGTGGAAGGAGTTCGAGCTCGAGGTGATGCGCGACAAAGCGGACAACGTGATCGTGGTCTGCTCGATCGAGAACTTCGACGCCATGGGTGTGCACACCGGCGACTCGATCACCGTCGCGCCGCAACAGACGCTGACGAATGACGAGTATCAGGCCATGCGCGACGAGGCGAAGCGCATCATCCGCGCGATCGGCGTGGAGACCGGCGGATCGAACATCCAGTTCGCGGTGCATCCGAAAACGGGACGGCGCCTGGCCATCGAGATGAACCCGCGCGTGTCGCGCTCTTCGGCGCTCGCGTCGAAGGCGACCGGCTTCCCGATCGCGAAGTTCGCGGCGAAGCTCGCCGCCGGCTACACGCTCGACGAGATCCCGAACGACATCACCAAGAAGACGCCGGCGTCGTTCGAGCCGTCGATCGACTACATCGTCGTCAAGATCCCGCGCTTCTCGTTCGAGAAGTTTCCGAACACGCCGCAGCTCCTCAGCTTCTCCATGCAGTCGGTCGGCGAGTCGATGGCCATCGGGCGCACGTTCAACGAAGCGCTGCAGAAGGGGCTGCGCTCGCTGGAGATCGGCGTGTCGGGCCTGGAGACGCGCAACTACACGCGCGCGCAGATGCCGGAGCTCCTGCGCACGCCGACACCCGAGCGCATCTTCGCCATCGGCGACGCGATGCGCAACGGGATGAACGTCGAGGAGATCTACGCGCTCTCCCACATCGATCCCTGGTTCCTGCGCCAGATCCGGCAGATCGTGGAGCTGGAAGTCGGCATCCACGACCTCCGCACGCTGAAGCGCAACGGCTTCTCCGACCGGCAGATCGCGAGGCTCACCGGCCGCGCCGAGCACGAAGTCCGCGAAGAGCGCCACCGCCTTGGCATCCGTCCGGTCTACAAACGCGTCGACACCTGCGCCGCCGAGTTCGAGGCGATGACGCCGTATCTCTACTCGACGTACGAGACCGAGAACGAGGCCGATCCGACCAATCGCCGCAAAGTGATGATCCTCGGCTCGGGGCCGAATCGCATCGGACAGGGAATCGAGTTCGACACGTGCTGCGTGCACGCGTCGTTCGCGCTGCGCGAGATCGGTTTCGAGACGATCATGGTCAACTGCAATCCGGAGACGGTGTCGACGGACTACGACACGTCGGACCGTCTCTACTTCGAGCCGCTCACGCTCGAGGACGTACTGGAGATCGTCGATCTCGAGAAACCGGAAGGCGTGATCGTGCAGTTCGGCGGACAGACGCCGCTGAAGCTCGCGAAGGCGCTGGCCGACGCCGGCGTCCCAATGTGGGGCACGTCCGTCGACTCGATCGACATCGCCGAAGACCGCGAGCGTTTCGGCGAGCTGGCCAAAACGCACGGCATTCTCGTTCCGAAACACGGCACCGCCCTCAACGAGGCGGATGCGCTCGAAGTCGCGAAGCACATCGGCTATCCCGTCGTCGTGCGCCCGTCGTACGTTCTCGGCGGCCGGGCCATGGCCATCGTGTACGACGAGCAGGCCCTCAGCTCGTACATGGCTCGCGCGGTCGAGGCCGCGCCCGGACATCCGATCCTCGTCGATCACTTTCTCGAGGATGCGATCGAGATCGACGTCGATGCCGTCGGCGACGGAACCGATGTCGTCGTGGCCGGCGTGATGGAGCACATCGAGGAAGCGGGGATTCACTCCGGCGATTCGACGACAGTCATCCCGCCGTACATCATCGGCCACCGCGAGCAGGACAAGATCCGCCGCCGCACGGTCGAGCTGGCGCGCGCGCTCAACGTGATCGGCTTGATGAACGTGCAGTACGCGATCTATCACGGCGAGCTGTACGTGCTCGAAGTCAATCCGCGCGCGTCGCGCACCGTGCCGTACGTGTCGAAGGCGACGGGCGTGCCCTTCGCGAAAATCGCGGCGAAAGTGATGGCCGGCCACTCGCTGCGCTCGCTCGGCCTCACCAGCGAGCCGCGCGTCGACGGCTACTTCGTGAAGGCGCCGGTGTTTCCGTTCAACCGCTTCCCGCGCGAGGATACGGTCCTCGGTCCGGAGATGAAGTCGACCGGCGAAGTCATGGGCAGCTCGCACAGCTTCGGCGAGGCCTACGCGAAGGCGCTCCTCGGCGCGGGCACGAAGCTGCCGCTCGAAGGGACCGCGTTCATCTCCATCAACGACAACGACAAGCGTCCGATGGTCGCGCACCTCGCGCGCGAGCTGGCCAGCCTCGGCTTCCGCATCATCGCCACCGGCGGCACGCGCGAGTTTCTGATGAAGAACGGCGTGGAGTCGGAGCTCGTCTGGAAAGTGCACGAGGCCCGGCCGAACATCGTCGACCGGATGATCAACGGCGAGGTCGCGCTCGCGATCAACACGCCGTTCGGAAAATCGGCGTTCGTCGACGACACCTACATCCGCCGCACGGCGCTGCAGATGAACATTCCCTGCATCACGACGCTCACCGCGGCCACGGCGTGCGTGGAAGGGATCCGTTCACTGAAAGAAGGCGCGAGCTCGTTTGCGGCGCTGCAGGAACAACACTCGTTCGTTACGCGCTGATGGAGGGCGGGCGTCTCGCCCGCCTCCTTTTACGCGCTGATCGTGACCCACACCAGGTTCGTTCGCGCGACCTCGGTCTTGAACGCATTCATCGCCCGAACCGTGTACTGAACGCGCTTGCCCACCGCGGACGCGAGCGCGGGGCCGGAGAGCTGGCGATGCGGGCGCGCGCCGCCGAGCTTCCGGGTGCGGAACACGCTCTGCGAGAACGGCGAGGGACGCTCGAACTCGACGATGATCTCGTCGACCGTCACGTCGGCGCCGCCGACATAGCGGAAGTCCCACTCGATGCCTTCGCCGACTTTGAGCGCCACTTCCGCGGGATTGGCGATCACGTAGAAGCGGCCCGCGCCCTGCTCGACGTCGATGCGCACGGGAACGGTGCGAACCGCGGGATGCGCGACGTCGTCGGGACGGATGAGGCGATCGGACGATGCCGGCGGTGCGGCCACCGCCGAGGGTGCTTCGGCGCGCGGGGGCGCGGGGATGAACGACGCGGGACGCGGTTTCTCCGTCGAGAGCCATGCCGCCGCGGGCGCGCCGTTCGAATGGACGCGCGGACGCGCACGCCGGCCGCGCTTTTTCTCCGGCGCGGGTGTGACTGGGCGGGCGGCAGGCGGCGGCGGCGCCACGGGCACGGCAGGCTTGATGGCCTTGACGGGCTTGACGGGTTTGACCACAACCGCTTTCGGCGCCGGTTTGGGGGCCGGCTTCGGCGGCGTGACTTTCGTAACCTTCTGAGGCTTCGCGACTTTCGCCGCGACCTTCTTCTCCGGCTTCGGCGCTTTCTTCACTTTCGCGACGGCCTTTTTCGCCGGTGCGGCCTTCTTTTTCGGTGCCGGCTTCGGAGCGGGTTTCTTCGGCGCGGGCTTCTTGGGCGCGACCTTCTTCTTGACTGCCTTCACGGCGCTCTTCACGCGCGCCACGACCTTCTTTGCCGCGGTTTTTTTCCCTTTAGCGGCCTGTTTTTTCTGCGCCTTAGCCATGCGACCTCATCTCCGGAAAAATTGGATGGCGCACTATAGCAGAGGGCCTTTAAAAAATACCGGCCACGCTGAAACCGCCGTCGACGGCAATGCATTCGCCGGTGATGTAGCTCGCGGCGGGCATGCAGAGGAACGCCACGACGCTCGCGACTTCCTCCGGCTCGCCGATCCGGCCGAGGGGCGTGGTGGCCAGGATCTTCTCGAGGCGCACCGGATCGTCGAGCACCGGTTGCGCGAGCGGCGTGCGGATGTACCACGGCGCGACGGCGTTGACACGAATGCGGTCTTTCGCCCATTCCGCGGCCAGCCCGCGCGTCATCTGAGCGATCGCCGCCTTCGTCATCGCGTACGGAACGCCCGTGCCGAGGTGGCGGAACGCGGCGACGGAGACGACATTGATCACGCTCGCATCGCCCGAAGAGCGAAGCAGCGGATGCGCGAGACGGCACATGTCGAACGCCGCATCCATGTTCAATTCACGGATCAGGCGGTATTCATCCGACGTGTAGTCGATCGCTTTCTTACGGATGTTCGTGCCGGCGTTGTTGACGAGGATGTCGAGCCGTTCGATGTTCTCGAAGATGCGCCGGCGGTCCTCCTCGCGCGAAACATCGGCTGCGATGTCCGCCTTCGGTCCTCGCGCCACCCGAATGACGCGCGCGCCGAAACGCGACAGCTCCTCCGCAATCGCGAGCCCGATCCCCGCGGTGGCGCCGGTCACGAGCGCGGTTTTATTTTCGAGCGACCAGCGTGTCATACGTTTTGGACTGCGGCGACGCCAGTCGCCGCTTTCCCATAGCGGCGGCACGAGCCGCCGCAGGGCGGGCGGAGGCTGGCGCCTCCGCTGTCTGAAAGCGGCAGCCTTGCTGCCGCACTCCAAATCATCCGATATCTTCCTTCAACACATCCCGCAACTCTTCCGCGATCTTTTTGATCTTCGCCTCATCCTCGCCCTCCACCATCACCCGGACCAGGTTCTCGGTGCCGGAGTAGCGCACGAGAATGCGTCCGCGTCCGGCGAGCGACTCCGTCGCTTTCGCGAGCGCGGCCGGGTAGCGCCGCAGCGATTCGAGCGGCGGCTTCGACGCGACTTTCTGATTGAGCAGCAGCTGGGGCATCGGATCGAACGTGCGCAGTTTCGAGAACGGCTCGCCGCTCGCGCCGAGGATGTGGCCGAAGACGAGGGCGGTGTGAATGCCGTCGCCGGTCGTGTGCACGAGGCGGTCGATGATGTGGCCCGACTGTTCGCCGCCGAGGACCGCGTCGCGCGCCAGCATCGTCTCGAGAACGTACTTGTCGCCGACCTGCGCGCGGAGAAGCTCGATTCCGTCGGCGCGAAGCTGGTTCTCGAATCCGAAGTTCGACATCACCGTGGTCACGACGACGTCGCCGCGAAGCTTGCCCCGCGCGCGGAGATATTTCGCCCAGAGATAGATGATCTCGTCGCCGTCGCGGATCTTTCCGGCATCGTCGGCGAAGATCGCGCGGTCCGCGTCGCCGTCGAATGCGACGCCGTAGTCCGCCGCCTGCTCGACAACCGCTTCCGCGAGACGCTCCGGATGGAGCGCGCCCGATTGTTCATTGATGTTGCGGCCGTCCGGCGTGTCGTGAATGACCACGATTTCCGCGCCCGCGCGGCGGAACACTTCCGGCGCGATGCGGTACGCCGCGCCGTAGCCGGTGTCGAGGACGACTTTCTTTCCAGCCAGCGCGCCGGGCGGCACGCAGGAGATGAGGAAGCGCTCGTATTCTTCGATGAGATCGACGTCTTCCGTCAGCGGCGTCTCGGGAATGGTCACGTCATCGCGGCGCAGCGCGCGGAGCTCGTCCTCGATCTGCTCTTCGATCGCGTCCGGCAGCTTCATGCCGTCGTGTCCGAAGATCTTCACGCCGTTGTCTTCGAACGGATTGTGCGACGCCGAGATCGAGATCGCCGCCGCGGCATCGGTCGTCTTGCAGAGATACGCGGCCCCCGGCGTCGGAATGACGCCGACGAGCAGCGCCTCGGCGCCGCCCGCGGCCATGCCGGCGGACAGAGCGCGCGCGATCTCCGGGCCCGACTCGCGCGTGTCCATGCCGAGGAGCACGCGGGGACGCGCACCGTTTTTCAATCGGTGCGCGAGCGCTTCGCCGAGCGCGTACATCGTTGCCTGATCGAGCGGAAAGTGTCGCGCCTTGCCGCGAATCCCGTCCGTTCCGAAGAGTTGTCTCATTCCGTTTTCGTTTTCGGTTCCGTCGTCGTCGTATCGGTTTGCGGCGGCGGCAGAGGCCCGACTTCCGCGAGCACCGGCACCATGACCTGGGTCGTCAGCGGCGAGATGACTCGCACCAGCGGCGAGTCGGAGACCACGGCCACGTTCTGCACGAATGTGCTCGTGCGGCCGGTCATGATAATGCGTTCGGTGGCCACTTCCGTCAGTTTGAGGATCAGCGACGCCGGTCCCGACACCAGCGCCAGCGACGGATCGGCAATCGCTTCGCCGACGATGAAACCGGCCGGCGGATCGCCGACGAGGAACGGCCGGATCGACACGGCGCGCTGCTTCAACTGCTCGACGCGGAACCGCACTTTGTTCGGGCTGATGGAAACGATCTCGATCTCGTCCGGAACATTGATGTGCTGCGGCCGGAGCGTGATCTCCACTTCCCCGGCCTGATTGATCGCGCTCAGATCCGCCGAGGCCTCGAGACTCTGCGAGGCGAGCGCGCGGAGGTCCGACTTCCGCCCGCGCACGCGCACGGAAACGCTGCTCGGAATGTCGGGCGTGGTGATGACGAGATACGACGGCACCCCGACGAGCGAAAGCGACGCGGTGACGATGCGCTCGCGCACTTCCTCGCGCCGCGGCGCGGAGACGATGAACCAAACCACGCACGCGAGCAAGAGGGCAGCGAACTTGAGTCCGAGGTTCTTCATCGCGCCTCTCCCCGCGTGTCATCCTGAGCGTGCGCCGTGCGCCGATGACGATGGAATGACACACCCCTCATCCGCCTTCGGCACCTTCTCCCCGCGAGCGGGGAGAAGGACTCTCGACGGGAGAGTGCCTTCTGAGATCCTTCTCCCCTCCACGAGGGGAGAAGGTGCCGAAGGCGGATGAGGGGTGTGTCATTAGAAGACGTCATGATGCCCGCCACGTCGGCATCCTATGAAAATGTGGCGGCAACGTTCCGCCGGACCTACCTTCCAAGCGGGTGTCCGTTTCGAGGTCGTACGCCGTTTGTCGGCTCGACCGCGCTTAGAAGACTGACCCGCGCCGCGCTTTCGGAATCGCTTTCCGTTGCCAGTAACGCAGTAGGTAGAGCACGAATACCAGCTTCGGCCATACAACTTGCGGCGCATTCGGCCACCCAACTCACTATCCCTATGCATTTTCATACCAGCCGCGCAGACGGCGAAGGATCCCCCGGGGTCGTGTCATCCTGAGCGCAGCGAAGGATCTTCCCCCGCGGCAAGAACGCCGGAAGATCCTTCGCCGTCTTTGCGGCTGCTACGAAAACAACGGCATAGTGCAGCGGGTGGTGGGCACACGAACAGTGAGCTGATCGTTTGGTCAGCGAGGAGAGTTCGTTGTCTGCACGGATTCAGGCGGGGTTCACCCAAGGGTTCGATGAGAACGGCAAGTACGCCGTCAGCCCGCTGATCCGGCGCGACGATGGTTAGTCGGTGGTGGGCTTGAGCGCTACGGTAAAGCCGAGTTGTTCAAGCCGTTTGACGTGACGGTTGATGGACCGTTGCTTGTTTCGTTTGTCGTAGAACTGAGGACCTAGATCTTGGTACTGCTGTTCGCCAGCGAGTAGGTGGTAGACGATGATCAGGATGTGACGGGCGGTGGCGACGATGGCCTTGTTTCTGCCGATCCGAGAGCTTAAACGGTTGAAACGAGCGCGCAGGAAGCTGTCCGTTTTTCGCGATGCCGCCCATGCGATTTGGATGCTGATCCGTTTGAGGTAGTGATTTCCTTTGGGCGTGGCGATGCGGCGGCGCTTGTCTGCGCTGACGTTGTTCCCCGGGGCGAGACCGGCCAGCGAGGTGAGATGATGGGCGTCGCGGTAGACGGACATATCGAGTCCTGTCTCGGCTAGCACGGTGATGGCCGCCAGAGGGTTGATGCCTGGAACGGCATCGAGCTTCTCGATGGCCGCGGCATAGGGCTTGGCGCGTTCCATCATCTTGCTCTCGCTCTGGGCGATCTGGGCATCGATGGCGTCGTAGGCACGCAGATGCATGGCCAGCATCTCGCGCTGATAGTCGCTGAGCGGCGTCCGCAACGCAGCTTCCAGCTCAGTGGTCTTGTTGCGGAGACTTCCCTTAGCGACTTCCTTGACCGTTGTGGGATTCACGGGTCCGTCGGCGAGCGCGTCCAACAGCGCGCGTCCTGTCTTGCCGAACGAGTCGCAGACCACCGAAGAGAGCTTGACTCCGGCCAGCTCGATCATCTTGATGGTGCGGTTGCGCGCCGAAGTGCGCAGGGCCACGAGCTTGGTTCGATACCGCGTCATGAGGCGCAACTCGCGGATCTCTTTCGGAGGTACGAAACTGAGCCGCAGCAGGCCGTGCGCGTGAAGCTCGCTCAGCCACTGCGCGTCATTCATGTCCGTCTTCCGCCCGGGAACCTTCTTGACGTGCGCGGCGTTGACCACGGCCGGCGTCGTGACCGCCTCGAGCAGCTCGTACACGTGCATCCAATAGACGCCGGTCGACTCCATGACCACGTCGCTGACCTGATGCTGGACGATCCAGCCGCGCAGCCGAAGCAACTCCTCAGGCATCGTCCCGAAACGGATGTCGATCCTCTCCGCCTCTTCATTCGAGCTCCGATGCACGCGTAGATGTCCGGTGATCTGCTTCTTGTGAAGGTCCAAACCCAGGCAACGCTTTCTGATGATGCGCATGGCATCCTCCTTTCGTTGCCCGAGGAGCGGCGTGCGCCAATTAGCAAGTGTTCGAGGCTGCTACGCGTGCTCGTCTTGAATACTGGCCACAGAAGGTGATACCAATGAATCGGCGCGGGTCAGTCTCAGGATCGCGGTTCTTAACCGACAGACAGAGGACGACCTCGACAACCGTCCCCGGGCGAGGGAAGCGTACCCTCGCCCGGCCCGCGCCGTTAGCCGCCATTCCGTTTTCATTCGCGGTCACGCGGACCCGGCATCATCCGCTCTCAGGATGACATGAAGGGCGGGGCGGCTCAGGATGACACCCGGCCGAGCTTGCTCATTGCCTGGCAGGAATGCCATCCTTCCTGACTTACTACGTCAGGAGGTTTGCCATGTCGTTCCGGCTCTCCACGCGGCTCGTGGTCCTCGCCTTCGTCGCGCTCTCCAGCTCACTCGCCCGCGCCCAGGATTTCAAGAAACAGGTCATCTATCAGATCGTGACGGACCGGTTCTTCAACGGCAGCACGAGCAATGACAACCCGTCGCAGAGCGCGGGTCTGTTCGACAGCACGAAGACGAACTGGCGGCTCTACTGGGGCGGCGATCTGGCGGGCATCCAGCAGAAGATCTCCTACCTCCAGTCGATGGGCGTGACCGCGCTCTGGATCTCGCCGCCGGTCGACAATCGGAATCTGAGCGTTCCGTTCGGCGGCAGCGCCACCGCTCCCTATCACGGCTACGAGGCTCGCGACTTCAAACGGATCGAGGAGCACTTCGGCGACAGCAGCAACTCCTGGTCGGCGTTCGACGCGCTCGTTTCAGCCGCGCACACCGCCGGCATCAAGATCATCGTCGACTTCGCGCCCAATCACTCGAACGACGGCGGGGCCGGGGAGTATGGCTCGCTGTACGACGCCGGGACGTTCGTCGCGGCATGCAACAACGATCCGAACGGCTACTTTCATCACAATGCGAACATCAGCGACTGGAACGATCGCTACCAGTTGCAGTACTACACGCTGTTCGCCCTCTGCGACATCAACCAGGAAAACTCGGTGATGGACGCGTACCAGCGGGCGGCGCTGCTCACGCTCGCCCAACACGGCGTGGACGCGTTCCGCATCGACGCCATCAAGCACATCACGTGGGGCTGGCAGGGAAGCATGAACAACGCGATCTACAACAATGCGCCGAGCTTCGTGTTCGGCGAGTGGTACCAGAGCAACACCGGCGATCCGCTGTATCACGACTCGTACAAGTTCGCGAATCGCAGCGGCATGTCGATGCTGGACTTTCCGCTGAACACGGCCATCCGCAACGTGTTCGCGGGCAGCAGTTCGTTCAGCGAGATCGACGGCACGATTGCGGCCGAGGATGGGAACTTCACCTGGAAGAACGACCTGGTCACGTTCGTGAACAACCACGACATGCCCCGGTTTCTCAGCGTGAACAGCAGTACGAACCGCTTCAATGAAGCCCTGGCGTACCTTTTGACGGCCCGGGGGATCCCGTCGATCTACTACGGCGACGAGCAGTATCTGCACAATGACACCGGCGGCGGCGGTGATCCGTACAACCGCCCGATGATGAGCTCTTTCAGCACCACGACGACGGCGTTCAATCTGATTCAGAAGCTTTCCACGCTTCGCCAGCAGAATCCGGCCCTCGCTTATGGCACGTCGCAGCAGCGCTGGATGAACAGCGACGTCTATATCCACGAGCGGAAATTCTTCAACGACGTCGTGCTCACGGCGATCAACAAGAACGAGACCACCGGCTACAGTATCAGTGGGCTCAACACGGCATTGCCGCCCGGCAGCTACTCGGATTACCTCACCGGACTCCTCGGCGGATCAGGAATCACCGTGAACAGCGGATCGGGCGGAAACAACCCGGTCACGACGTTCACTCTGCCGGCCCATACAGTCGCGGTGTGGCACTCGACGTCGACGGCGAGCGCGCCGCAGGTCGGGTCCATCGGTCCCACCGTCGGTCAGCCCGGATTGAGCGTCACCATCGCCGGCAAGGGCTTCGGAACGTCGACCGGCTCGGTGTGGTTCGGTGGAACGTCTTCGACGATCACCAGCTGGTCCGACACGTCGGTGAAATTCAACGTGCCGTCCGTGACCAACGGCGTCTATTCCGCGCAGCTGAAAAACAACGCGGGCACGAACGCGAACACGATTCAGTTCACCGTGTTGACGGCAAGACTGATCCCGGTGACGTTCACGGTCAACAATGCGACGCCGACGAGCACCGGCGACTACATTTTTCTCACCGGCAGCACCGTCGAGCTGGGGAACTGGAGCACGACGTGGGACGGCGCGGTCGGTCCGATGCTCTGTCCCAATTATCCGAACTGGTTCGTGAATGCGTCGATGCCTGCCGGCACCGCGATTCAATTCAAGTTCATCAAGATCGCGGCGAACGGCGCGGTCACGTGGGAGGCGGGCTCGAATCACAGCTACACCGTGCCGTCGAGCGGCACGGGATCCGTGACTGTGAGTTGGCAGTATTGAGGCGGGGGGGCCGTCGCCGCCGCCATGAAATTACAGAGAAGATGACCACTTCAAATAGACTTTGCAGATGCGAAGCACTGGAATCGTGGTCGCGGCTCTGCTGCTCCTCACCGGATGTGTCACCAGCAGGCAGGCCAGACATGTGACGCCCGGCGGTTTCCTCGGCGAGTCGGCTTCTCTTCTCCAGAAGGGTGAAAAAGGAGAAGAGGCGTTGCTGGTGTATCAGAAGGACGGCACCGATTGGGCGTCGTACGACAAGGTCATCCTCGATCCCGTCGCGATCTGGAGTGCGAAGCCTTCCACTCTTCCTCCCGAGGAACTGGCCGATTTTCAGAAGCTGGTCGACAGCTTTCATCGGACGCTCAGCGACAAGCTCGCGAAGAGCTACGCCATGATCGACGCGCCGGCTCCCGGTGCGTTCAGAATCAAGGCGGCGATCATCAACGGAAGACAGGCCAACACGACGTTGAAGGTCGCGAAGGTCATCGCCCCGTACGCGGGATTCGCCGATGCGTTGTGGACCTTCATCACCGGCAAGCCGGCGTTCACCGGCGAGGTCACGCTCGAATACATGATCTCCGACTCCGTGACCGGCGAGCTGCTGGCCGCGGGAGCCGACCGGCGTGTGGGCGGGAACCAACTCGGGGTCGCCACGGTCTCGAGCTGGGGCGACGTCCAGAACATTCTCACGTACTGGTCCGACCTGGCGGTCTATCGTCTCTGTGTCAACCGGGCCGCGGCCGATTGCCGCAAGCCGAGGGCCGGCGTGATCGAGCCGTGACTTCGTTCGAGGAAGCGAAGCGCCGTCGCGACGAGGACCCGAACCGCGTTCGGTGTGCGCATTGCGGCGAGTGGATCTTCGCGCGGTCGGAACGCTGCCTGAAATGCGGCACGTACTTTCTCGGTGAAGCGTTTCAATTCACGCACGAATCGGACGAGATCGAAGCCGAACGGCAACGGCGCCGCCGGCGGGCGGTGATGATCGGCGCGATTCTCGCGCTGCTCCTCCTCGTTGCGACCACGCTCTATTTTGTTGGATAGCGGCACCGCCTCGGCGCGATTGCCTACGCGCTGATCCGTTCCCGCTGGTTCATCGACCGCTTCGCACGAGTCGTCGGCTTGACGCCGAAGACGTTCAGCCGGGTGCAGCGCTTTCAGTCGGCGCTCCGGCACGTGCACGGCGATGCGTCACTCGATCTGGCGGATCTTGCGGTTTCATCAGGCTACTACGATGAAGCGCATCTGATTCACGAGTTCAACCGCCTGGCCGGGATGCCGCCGTCGGCGCTCCTCGCGCGTCGCACCGAGTTCCTCAATCACGTCGTGGAGCGCGATTGACGGCGTGATGTCCGCTTGCGCGCCTTCGCCTTCAGCTCGCGAGCGAAATACCACTCGTGGCCTTCCGGGTCCTCGATGCCGTAGCGCCGGTGGCCATACTCGGTATCGGCGGGCTCCTCGAGGATTTTTCCTCCGGCTTTCCTGGCGCGCGCGAAGTGTTTGTCGGCATCGCCGACCATCACGTACAGACTTTGCGTAGCCTGGCCGAGCCGCCGCGGGTTCTTGTACTTCGCGCCGGGCGCTCCCATCATGATGGTCCCCCCGCCGAGGCGCATCGCGGCATGGGTCACCTTCCCGCCGGGACCGGCCACGGCTGCACCGGACCGTTTGAACCCGAACGCCTTCGCCAGCCACTCCAGCGCGGTGTTGACGTCCTCGTAGTAGAGATAAGGTGTGATCGTCATGTCGATGTTCTCCTGATCCCAATGTAAGAAGAGCCGGCGGGCCTGGATTGTAAAAAAATGACCGAAGAGGCTATCGTGCATGGGTCCGCGATACGGCGGCCATTTTGCAAAGGGCGTACTGATGCTTTCGAATCAATCATTTGACGAGATCCGCGTGTTCGAAGGCGTTGCCGAGCGCACGGGAGTGCGCTTTGAACGCGACGCGGTCCGTCGCAGCGCCGGGTGCTGCAAGAGCCTGAGCGAGTTGATGAGGAAGGCGCGCGCGTCGGGCGACGGCGTCTTCTATCTGCCGCTGAACCTCTGGCCCGCGGACACCGAGAAAATCGACATCCAGAAACGATGGCTGGTGATGTCGTCGATCCCCGAGTGATCGCAAGCGAACACGAAAAAGAGCGGCCCAGGGGCCGCTCTTTCCTGACTGCCTTCGCGCGCCTTAGACGGCGGCGACTTTGTGGTTGGTCGAGTTCGTGACTTCGTAGTTGCGGACGTCCGGAGTGCCGGTGTACAGCGGCGAGAGGATCTTCACGATCTGCGCGTCCGTGTCCTTGACGTATGCATCGAGCTGCTCTTTCTTGTCCCACATCGAGATGCTGACGATCTCGTTCTTGTCGCGCGACAGAGTGATCTGATCCTTGAATCCGTGCGAGGTGCGCAGGATCGGCAGGACTTCCTTCTCGAACTTGACCGCGATCTCGCGGTCCATGTTGGGCTTGATGTTGAAGGTGACGTTACGAGCAAACATTGTGGCTCCTTTTCGGGGGCCCAAGTATTGGTGAGAGTCGTGAGCTCTGCCTTGGTTCAGATTCCATGACTGTCCGAGGACCTTTGCACTGAGACTTAGCCAGACTAGTTCAGTTGAGTTGAATTGTCCAGATAATTGTGGGCGTGTATAATCATTCTGGTTAAGTCATGGATTTCGTCCTCGTCGTCCGCCAGCGCCTCGAAGAGCTCGCCCTGGGCCAGCGCGATCTCGCATCGGCCGCCGACGTGACCGAGTCGTACATCTCTCAACTGCTCAGCCGCAGGAAGCTGCCTCCGCTCCCCAACCGGACGGACATTTACGACAAGATGAGCGGCCTCCTCGGCGTGCCCCGCGAGGAGTTGGCCCGCCTGGCGGCGCTGCAGCATCACCAGGCCCTGGACCGGACCTGGCGCGCGGAGCCCGAGCCGCTCTTCGGGCCGATGCGCAAACTGGTGCTGCAGAAATGCCGTTCCGTCACGCGGGCGGCGATGCATGCGATTTTCGAGAAGGAGCCGTTCGGGAACGTGGAACGCCTGATCACGCGCACGCTGATCGAAGCGATTCGTGAGGAGGCGCGCGATCATGCCCGCGACGAACGCTGGCTGCAGTCCATCGCCGCGAAGAGCGGCCTCAGTTACCGCAAGATGCGGGTGCGGCTCATCGACCTGCTCGACAGCGATCCGGCCGCGTCATTGGGCGACTTCTCCTACTTCATCGAGCCGCTCGTCCGATCGTGGGATTTCGACGCGGAGAACTTCGTCCTCACCGTGCAACTGACGGCCGGTTCCACGCGCGAGTTCCGATTTCAGGAGGCAGCAAAAAATGAGCGGACCGCGGACGTGCCCGGCCTGCGCGCCTTCCTGCGCGACGCGACGCTGAGCGGGGGAGCGACCGCGGACGAGATCGAGTTTCTGCGCCGGATCCGTTTCGCGAACAACGAGCACCCGACCCCGTTCTTCTACTACCGCACGCTGCAGAATCTGCGGGATCCCCTCAACTTCCGATCCGGCGACTCTTAGCTCAGCCGACAGACCTGGACGGGCCAACCGTCATCCTCGGCCCGGCTCAGTTCACGACTCGTGGCGCCCTTCGATTCTCCGCCAGCCGCGCGCGGGAATTGCGCTATCTCGCGGACTCGACGAATCCGGATCACGTCCGCGTTCCGCTGTTCGATGCGGGCTTCGCGAAGTCGATCGCGTGCGGGAAGGCGCCCCTCGAGATCCGTGCGATCGCCGGCATCGAGGTCGAGCAGCGACCGCGTCGTCGCCAGGGCGATCGATTGCCTGCGATACAGGCGCCACGCTGCCACGAAGACTTCGAACAGCAGGATCGCGCCGATCGGCGGCAGAGGAACGAAGAACACGCGCCCGGCGCTTCCGAACGCCTGCAAGTGCAGCAGCGCACGGGTCGCGAGATACGTGAGGCCGACGACGGCGACGCAACTCACCGCGACTGCGAGCTCGCCTCCATGTCGACCGAGCATCGCCAGAATCTCGGAGAGGTAAGTCCATGCCGTTGCGCGCTTCATAAGCGTGTCTTCAGCGCAAACTCCGCGCGGCAGCCGTTGCTGACCCACACGCCGTTGCCGTCGATGCCCCAGGTCCGGTTGTCGACACAGGTGTTCCGGCTGAGCTCCCGCGACAGGCGCACGCCGAAGCGGGTCTCGGCGCGGCAGTAGCTGCGCCTCGAGCTGTCCGACTCGCAAACCAGGGTGGTCATGGCCTGGCTCGGCCCACGGTCGCGGTACGTTCCGCCGTTGTCGGCGATGAGAAACTCGGCGCGGCAACCACGGTCGACCCAGATCGCATCGCTGTCGTGGCCCCACGTGCGGCCCTCGACGCAGCGGTCGTCACGGGTGAGCTGCCGGCCGATGGAAATCTGTCCCAGTGTGTCGGCCGCGCATCGATGGCGCCGTCCGTCCTTCGATTCGCAGACGACGGTGATCGTGCGATGTTCCCTCTGATGTCTTTCGCCTCCGGCGTTTCTCGGCATCCTCCAACCGCCGCGGTTCCGATCGTCCGCCGCCGCAAGAATGAACTCGGCGCGGCAACCACGGTCGACCCAGATCGTTGTTCCATCGACGCCCCACGTGCGTCCTTCGACGCACGCGTCGCGGCTGAGCTGCTGTGAGAGGCGCACCGCCGCGTTGCCGTCGAATGCGCATTCCTGCCTGCGTCCCTGGTTCGATTCGCAACGTAGAAGAGTGGTCTGCGCGGAAGCTGTGCCGGCGATCATCGCCGTCAGAAGGGCGGCGATGATGACGGCGAACGGTTGGAACAAACGAGTCATAGAGGACCTCCGGTCCGTTGATGATGAGGATGCGTTGGGAAGGGAACGCGGGTCAGGTGCGCTTCGGTACGGCGAGCAGCAGTGCGCCGGCGACGATCGAGGCGATCCCTGCCCAGAGCGGCACGTTCACCGTCCGTTTTTCCTTCACCGACAGGTCAAGGCTGCCGATCTTCACTTCGTGGCTGCTTTTCGTGTAGCTGAATTTCCCATACGCAAGTCCGGCGATGCCGGCCACGATCAGAATGATGGCGACGATCTTCAGCGCGCTCATGACCAGATCCGGCGCCCCGACCTGCGGCCGGTGAAGAGACGCACCACGAAGAGAAGGAGGACGGCGCCGATGAACGCGACGATCAGGCTGCCGATCAGCCCACCGCCGAGCTCCGCTCCGGCGGCGCGGAAGAGATATCCCCCGAAGAATGCGCCGCAGATGCCGACGATGATGTCACCGAGGAGACCGAAGCCATGGCCTCTCATGAATTGACCGGCGAGCCAGCCGGCGATCGCGCCGATCACGACGAACCAAAGTAATCCCATGGAATCCTTCTTTCTTTGTTGCGAATGAAACGTTAGTCGCGAACCCAGGGCTCTTGTGTGACCGAGCTGACCTTCTGGTCGGTGAAGGCGATCCACGTCATCACCTTGTCGGTGTAGTTGGTGATGTAGCCCCACGACTCGATCGAGCCGGCGACGGTGCGGCGCTCGGCGTCGTGACGCATGATGGCGCGCACGTCGGTCAGCGTCTGTCCGGTATGGATCTGGTCGATCACCGTCTCGTTGAAGAGGGCGTTGCCGCAGGCCTGTGCATCGCGGTAGTCGCGGTGGCAGGGGCGGATCTCTCCCGCTTCGCTCATCCGGCCGGGCGGGAGAACGGTGTTCATGGCGGACATACAGCCGGTGAGCGCGAGTGCTGCGACGGAAATTGCGAGGAGGACTTTCTTCATGTGCAGCCTTTCTGGTGCTATCGGTGGCTCGAAACTCCGGCGGCTACTAGCGGAACGTCGCTTGCCGCGGGCTGAATCGCAGTGATGGCGATTCAGAAATTTCGGACCGAGCTGCGCCGGGAATGGCCGCTCTTGTCGTAATGCGTGAGAATCATCGGCGGCGTTTTTGCTGCGCCGCCGACTGTGATTTGTGTGAAGGCTTGCCGCCCGGCTTCTGCGGCACGAGCCGCGTCGCGACGGTGACGTCTTCCGTGAGCAGCACGATTTTTTCGATGATCATCGAGACGCGCGCCAGAAACTCGGGCTTGACCGCCGCGAGGCGGTCGATGAGCGGTTTGAGGTAGCCGATGTCGCCGATGTCGTTGGGAAGGAGATTGCCGGGCTTTTCGCCGAGAGCTTCGGCGATGCGGACGAAATCCTCGACATACAGTCCGCGCTGATTCGCTTCCAGCCTTGCCAGTTGTGCCGGGGAGATCCCCACGTTTCTCGCGACCTCAGCCTGGCCGCGGCCCTTCGATTCTCGGAGCTGCCTCAGAGTTCGACCGTACATGAGAATTTGTCATGCACGCGGCTTGCCATTGAGGCAATAGGGAGTTGAAGCGTTGCCAGATCGGAAACGCTTCAGGGAACAAACACGCGACCGTCTTCACGAGCTCATCGACTGACGATCATTGTTCTTGCGGCCTCGCATCGAGCGCTGCTCCCAGCTGGGCGGCCAGGTCTGTGAGCTCGAATGGCTTTTGCAGGAAGTGCCACCCTCGCGTGGCGGCGTCGGCTCGTAACGTCTCCGCGAGATAGCCCGACATCAGCACGACCTGCAGAGAGGGCCAGCGCTGACGCAGCCGCTCTCCCAATACCGAACCTGCAATTCCCGGCAACGTAATGTCTGAGAGCAGGAGGTCTGGAATCGGTTCCAGCTCAATTGCAATCGCCTCCTCTCCGCTGGCGACGGCGATCACTTCGTAGCCGATCATCTCCACCAACTCCGCGATTCCTTCACGCACCGCCTTGTCGTCCTCGACGAGGAGCACGCGGCCGCGACCCGCGCGGAACTCCGCGGAGGGACCAGGCCGCGAGATGGGCACACCGTCGGAAAGAACGGTCGGAAGAAAGACGCGGAACCGGCTTCCCTCGCCGGGACGGCTCCGGACCTCGATCCGCCCGCCGTGCTGCTCGACGATGCCGTACACCACCGCAAGCCCGAGCCCCGTTCCCTGACCAGGCACTTTTGTCGTAAAGAACGGCTCGAAGATATGCGCTCGCGTCGCTTCGTCCATCCCGAGGCCGGTGTCCTCGACCTCCAGAAATGACTCACCGAGGGATGATCCGGTGCGGAGCGTTAGAGTCCCCCCGGCAGGCATTCCGTCCCGGGCGTTGATGGCGAGGTTCAGGAGCACTTGACGCATCTGTCCTTCATCGCCCTCGACAGACACTCGCTCGGGTGAGGTCTCGACGACGATCCGGATGTTCTCGGGAATGAGCCGGCGCAGCAGGACGCTCGCTTTTTCGACCTCTTCTCGAAGATCGAGATCCGACTTCTGAATCGCCTGGCGCCTGGAAAAAACGAGGAGTTGCTGCGTGAGGCTGGCCCCGTGTCTGACCTGAAGCTCCATTTCCGTGCCGATCTTCGCGACCTCCTCGGTGCCGGCGCGCAAGCGGATGATCGCGGCCATGGACATCAGTGCCTGCAATAGATTGTTGAATTCGTGGGCCACTCCGCCGGCCAGTTGCCCCACCGCTTCCATCTTCTGGGCCTGCCGGAGCCGCTCTTCCATTTGACGCCGAGCGGTGAGGTCCATCTTGATGGAAATGAAATGGTTGATCGTGCCATCGTCGTCTTTCACGGGCGTGATGATGGAGGCTTCCGGATACAGACGGCCATCGCTGCGGCGATTCGTCATCTCACCGCGCCAGCTCTCTCCCGCATCAATCGTGTCCCGGATTTCTTTGTAAAACGCCGGATCATGAACGCCGGAGAAAAGCAGATCCTGCACATTCCTGCCGATGGCCTCCTCCTCGGCATAGCCGGTGAGCTCGGTGAAGGCCGGGTTCATCCAGACAATTGTGAAATCGCGATCGATGATGATCATGGCGTTGGCCGCGGCATTGAGGGCGACGCTTTGCAGACGCAACGTCGCTTCGGCCTTCTTGCGCTCGGTGATGTCGATGCCGATGCTTGCCGTGCCGGAGACCTCGCCCGCGGGCGAGCGCAAGAGGGTGTTGTTCCACTGAATCAGCCTCTTTTCACCGGAACGGGTGAGGATTTCGTTCTCGTGATGCGCTCCGGATGGCAGATCAGCGAGCAGTGCTGAGAACGTGGCTCTTACGTCGTCGCCCTGACCGGGCGGGATGAATCGGTCGAACCAGTCCTTTCCGATCAATTCCTCGCGCCGCCAGCCGGTCAGCCGCAGGAGGTGATCGTTGCAATAAGTGATCTTCGCATCGCCGTCGAGCATGAGCGAAACCAGTTGCACGTTGCCGAGCATGTCGCTGAACCGCCGATTGCTCTCGTGCAATTCGTCAGAAGCGTGCTTGCGCGCAGTGATATCCGAAGCGACGCCTGCGATCCGATACGGAATTCCGGTGTCGTCCATAATGGGGAATCCCCGGGCATGGATCCAGCGTATTTCCCCGCCGGGCCGGATAATGCGAAACTCGTAATCGAAACCGCGGTTCCGGCCTTCTTCTAATTGCGAGCATGCGTAATTGAGATCGTCGGGATGGATCGAATCCGCCCAGGACTTCGGATCTGCGTACACGCTTTCGCACGTCCGGCCCCAGACGCGCTCATAAGCGGGGCTGACGTAATACATCTGCGAGCTGTCGAGATTCTGGAGAAAGAAGACCTCCCTGATGGTCTCGGCCATCTGCCGGAACCGCGACTCGCTGACACGCAGATTCTGCTCGGTTTTTCTCTCCGCCGTGATGTCCAGATGCATGACAATGGCGCCCCCTGGACGGTCATCAGCGAGAGGCGTCACTGTCAACAGGAACCAGCCCTCTTCGGCCGGCGAATGGCAGGGATATTCCATTGAAAACGTTTTTGACCGGCCATTCAGGACTGAACGAATTCCGTTCGCGACCCGGTGAGCGTCGGATTCTCCGGCGTTCTCACAGATCTCGAGGTAATTGAGGCCCATCCCATGTCCCGGAACGCGCATCGCATTCGCTGAGGCAAATCGCCGCCACGTCTCATTCACCGAAATGATGACCCCCTGGGCATCGAGCAGCGCGATATGCGCGGGAAGGGCGTTGAGGATGGCGGCCTGCCTGGAGGCCTCGCCGTGACGCAACTGTTCCTGAGCGTGTCGCAGGAAGAACGTCCGGCCGTCATGGTCCGTGACCGTATCGATCTCGCCGGCCGTCAGCTCCCTCAGGCGTTGCTCGGTCCTGTGCAGCTGATGGATCAACGCCGAAACTTCGGCGGCGATGTCGCTGGGCGGTGCTGAGGTTTCGGCGCTCATGCGGCGACAGGCTCCAATCCGAGGGCGTGCAACAGAGGCCGCGGATCGCTGAGCGTGCCGACGATTCGCACGACCGGCAGAGGCGCGAGCCTGACCAGAGTCGGTGTCATGAGGATGCCGTCTGCCAGTGCGCGTTTCGGTTCCCGCAGTACATCGACGACTTCGACCTCGTGCCGGCCGGGCAGGTAGGTCCGGCACAGCGCCGTCAGGTTGGCAATGGCCTGCGCGGAGTTCTGCGTGTTGACTGCGATGTAGAGCCGGAATCTGAACATCACTTTTCGACTCATTGCGTTCGCCTCCGGGCCGGGATCGCGGGATCGGCGCCGCGCAACTCCCGCATCCGGGTGCGGCCTCGCGACAGCTCCCGCTCGCGACTCTCCGTCGTGCGGGCCAGCAAGCTCTTCTCGACCTGCTTCGCTTCGAGCTCCACATGCAGCGACTTCATTCGCACCTCGAGCTCGGCCTCCTCGGCATCGAGCCGGACGCGCTTGAGCGTCCCGGCGACTTCGGTGACCTCCTTCTCGACACGCTCGGCCCTTTCCTTTTCCCAGCGGAGTGTGCCCATCAGGACCTCGCCGCCCGCGGTGTAGGCATCGGCCAGAGTCACGCCGGCATCGGTGAGAATCAGCTCGCGGACCTGGTTCGAATGCGCCGTGCCGCGGGACTTGATGATGGACAGGCCGCGGTTGCGCTCCCCGGCCTGGACGAGGTAGCTGAGGTGGATCCAGGTGTCCGCGAGCGTCGAGATCTGGAGTGGCGCGCCGCCTTCCTCCGGGCTGGACATCTCATCGAGCAGCCTGGTGCAAACCAGGGTGGTGCCCTCGTCCTTCGACCAGTCGATCAACCGTTCCGCCACGTTGCGCGCGGTCAGGTCATTGCCGGACTTCGACCATGTGGAGACCGGATCGATCACCAGGCAACGGGCTTCGTGTTCCCTGGCGAGCGCCTTGATGCGCACCAGATAGGTCTCCGCACTGCCGGAGATGCTGCGCGCGGAGATCATGCGCAATAAGCCGTTTTTCACGTAACGATCCAACCGGATTCCGACCGAGCCCAGGTTGCGAATCACCTCGCTGCATTCCGAATCAAAACTGACGAACATGGTGCGCTCGCCGCGCCGGCAGGCGGCTTCCGCGAACGCACCGCTGAGCGTGGTCTTGGCCGTGCCCGGGAATCCGGTGATCACCACGCTGGCGCCGCGGTAGTAGCCGCCGTTCAGCATCGTATCGAGGCGGTTCACGCCGCTGGAAACACGCTCTTTCGTCGCGTGAACATCGGTACGCGCCAGCGGCCGCGCGACGGCGACCTCGAAGCCGTTCCTGGTGATGAGGAACGGCGATTCATCCTCGCTGAAACTGGAGCCGCGATACTTCTGGACTCGCAGATTGCGCTGCGACACGCCCTGCACCACGCTGTGGTTGAGGATCACGGCGCAGTCCATCATGAACAGCATGGATCGGAACGGCTGCTGGCCGATGGAGACTGTCTCATCCCCATCAGACTTCGCGGTGATGATGCCGGTCAGCTCGCGCGCCAGCAACCAATCATGCAAGCGGTAGATCTCGCGCCGTTTCGCGGCCTCGTCAGGCAACAGCGCCAGGATGATGTCCAGCGCGTCGAACACGATGCGCCGCGCCCCCATCAGCTGGATCTGGGCTTCCAACGCCGCGAGCATTCCGCCGAGGTCGAACGTGCCCGACTGGACGAGCCCCGGGCCTGGCTGAGCGTTCAGGAAAAAGAGCTTTCTCCGGCGCAACTCCTCGAGTCTCCAGCCGAAGGCCTCGGCATTGGCGACGACGCGCGCCGCCGTCTCCTCGAAGGCGACGAAAATCCCCGGCTCCCTGCAATCGCGGGCGCCATGCACCAGGAACTGCAGCGCAAAAATGGTTTTGCCGGAGCCTGGTCCGCCCACCAGGAGCGTCGTGCGGCCGCGAGGCAGACCTCCGCCTGTGATTTCATCGAAGCCGGCAATGCCCGTGTGGGATTTGGCTGACACGTTGACGGGGCGTAATCGGACAGGTTTCATCTCGCTTCTTTCGGGAGGATACGAAGAACAAGAAGGGCGGAGAGGGAGAATTCGTGCATGAGCAGGGAGTCTGCAGGAGCTTTGCCAATTAGGTAACGATTATTTGATCGTTGCCAAATCGGAAACCGAGGGCAAGCCGCCCGGTTCGACGTTCAGAGCGTGATCGCCACTCTCATGACTCCGTCGCGGCGTTCGCCAAAGAGCTCGTCCGCCTGGCGATGTCGATCCGGTGATCGTCGCCGTCGACTCCGATCAACGAGCGCGGCTCCCATCAGCCCCTGCACGTCTCTCTCCGGATCGGCAATGCTCGCCAAATTCATTGCCAGATCGGAAATAGCGGCGTATGCTGAATTCGTTATTTCAGTACACGCCTGATCCAGTCGATCACGACAGGCGCGCACGAGTCGGCTGCCACTCTGGTAAACCCCGTGCGTGCTCCCGCGACCGCCTCCATCCTCAGACGAGTATCCCGAAAGGATGGGAGCTGATGGCAATCCGAACTCGCAGCCGCCCCGCGAAGCCTCCGGAGCCGCAGCAGGACTCCTCCTCGCCGCATGAACGCGATCGCCTTCAAAGCGATCGCAATGTCACCGCGATCCGCGTCGTCGCCATCGGCGCCTCGGCCGGGGGGCTCGATGCATTCATCGAACTGGTCTCCGCCCTTCCCGTGGAGACGGGACTGGCCCTCGTGCTGGTCCAGCACCTCGATCCGCGTCACGAGAGCATGCTCGCCGGCATCCTCGCCGGCGCAACGGCGATGCCGGTGCAGGAAGTCGTCGACGGCATGCGGATCGAGCGCGATCACGTCTACGTGATCCCGCCCGATACCGAGATGACGATTCAGGCCGACGTCCTGCGGCTGGTTCCTCGTACGCCGAAGGTGCCGCATCGTCCGCTGGACAGTTTTTTCTGCTCGCTGGCGCAGGACCGAAAGAGCGATGCGATCGGCGTGGTGCTTTCCGGCAACGACGCGGACGGAGCTCTTGGTCTTCGTGCCATTCACGACGCGGGAGGCGTGACGTTCACGCAGACCCCCGAAACCGCGAAGTTCGAAGTCATGCCGCGCGCGGCCGCGGTCGCAGCGGACTTCGTGCTGCCGCCGGCCGGCATCGCCGAACGGCTGGTGAGCCTCGCCCGTAATGTTCCGGGGCAGGGCGTGCAACCGGTCCAGCCGGCCGCCGCGGAATTCGACCGCGTTCTCGAATTGCTGCGCGCTCATCATCCGGTCGACTTCAGCCACTTCAAACGAGCCAGTATCGAGCGGCGCATCCTGCGGCGCGTTCTCCTCGGCAACCACAACGACTTGGCCAGCTACAGCGATTCGCTCGAGAACGACAGCGCCGCGGTCGAGACGCTCTACCAGGATCTCCTCATCGGCGTCACTTCATTCTTCCGTGAGTCGGCGCGCTTCGAGGCTCTCAAGTCGGTCGTCTTTCCCGCGATCGTCGAGAATCGCGGCCCCGAGGACAGCCTGCGCATCTGGGTCGCGGGTTGCTCGACGGGCGAGGAGGTGTACTCGCTCGCCATCACGCTGCTCGAGTTCCTCGACGGTCGTCCGGATGCACCGCGGGTCTCCATCTACGGGACCGACATCAATGAACAGTCGCTGAGGAAGGCGCGCGCGGCGTTCTACTCGCAGACCGTCCTGAGCGGCGTGTCCCCGGAACGGCTGGCGCGATTCTTCACCGCCGCGCCGGGCGGCTACAAGATCGCGAAGTCGTTGCGCGAGCTGTGCGTCTTCGCCGCGCACGACGTGACGCGCGACCCTCCGTACTCGAGGATCGACCTCGTGACCTGCTGCAATGTCCTGATCTACTTCGATCCGGAGCTGCAGAAACGAGCGGTCTCGTTCCTTCAGTATTCGCTCGCGCCCGGCGGATTTCTGATGCTCGGAAGCTCGGAGAATCTGCGAGGGTCGACGAATCAGCTCACTCCCGTTTCGACCAAGCCGCTGATCTATCGCAAGCGCCCGATGCCCGGCGCGCTGGCCACGTTCGACATCACGCCGCGCTCACCGCAGGCGAGCCTTGCCCTTGCTTCGTCCGCGCCGATGACGCGGCGCGCCGGAGGCAACGCTCAGGATGAGGACAACACGTTCCTCGCCACCCAGCTGGCCCCGTGCGGTGTGCTGATCAATGAACAGATGGAGATCCTGCGCATTCGCGGCGAGACGGCTCCGTTCATCGCGCTGGAGCCGGGCGAAGCATCGCTCAACCTCTTCGCCCTGGTCCGGCATCACGAGGTCCTGGCGGAGCTGCGCCCCGCGGTCCGCCGCGCATTCCGGGAAAAGACCGCCGTGACCAGGGAAGACATTCTCGTGGTGGAGGGCGACGTTCGCCGCTGCGTTACGTTCGACGTGATTCCGTACGGCACTCCGCCGCCCGGCCACGACCGCTGCTGGATCGTGTTCCACAGCACGCCCGAGCCTGGAAAGCCGAGGGCGGAGTCGGCGGGCAGGCGTACGCAGATCGACAGCCTGCGGCACGCGCTGGCCGCCGCCATCGACGATCGCGAGCAACTGGCCGACGAGGCTTCTGCCGCGGCCGAGGAAGCACAGTCGAGCGATGAGGAGTTGCGCAGCACGAACGAGGAGTTGGAGACCGCCAAGGAAGAGCTTCAGTCGGCGAACGAGGAGCTCGGCACGCTCAACGACGAGCTCCGTCTCCGCAACACGGCGCTGGTGAGGATGAACGACGACATCGAGAACCTCCTCGGTGCCGTGGAGATCCCGATCCTCTTCGTCGGTACGGATCTGAGCGTGCGCCGGTTCAACGTCACCGCCGGATTGCTGCTCAACCTCCGCTCGGAAGCGATCGGACGGCCTCTTCACGAGGCGAAGTCGAGCATCGACGTCACTCGTCTCGAGAAGCTCGTCGGGGCGGTGATGGAAACGGCCGACGCGGCCGACGTCGAGGTCCAGGACACGGCGGGCAACTGGCGCTTGCTGCGTATTCGCGCGTACCGCACGTCGGCGGGGGAGATCGACGGCGCGATCGTGGCCGTCCTCGACATCAACGAGTTGAAACGGAGCGTCCTCGTCGCCGAGGAGGCCACGCGTGCCGCGAAGATGCAGTCCGAGGCCAGCGCGCTCCTGGCGTCGTCGCTCGACTACGAGACGACGCTCGAGTCTCTGGCCCGGCTTTCGACGGCGGCGTTCGCCGACTGGTGCGCCGTGGACCTCGTCAACGAGGACGGGACCATCCGCCATCTCACGGTCTCCCACGCGAACCCCGCGTTGCGCGACCTCGCGCTGCAGTTCCAGGAAGTCGTCTTCAGCGAGCCGGAGAACGCGCCGGGCGCGCCTCAGGCGCTGCGGCTGCGCAAGTCGGTCCTGCTCACCGGCATTGCGGAAACGCAACTGACCGGCGTTCAGCCGGAGGCGAAGATCACACAGCTCATCGGCGCGCTCGGCGTGCGGTCGCTGATCAGCGTCCCGCTCATCGTCCGTGACAGAGTTCTGGGCACGACGACCTTCTCCTCATCACAGCGCACGTACGACGCGGCCGACCTGCAGCTCGCCGAGGAGTGGTCGCACCGCGCGGCCGTTGCCATCGACACGGCCATGCTGTTCCGCGAAGCGCAGAGCGCGAACCGATACAAGGACGCATTCCTCGGCACGGTCGCTCACGAGCTGCGCACGCCGCTGACGTCGATCATCGGATGGGTGCAGCTCGCGAAGAGCAATCCGGACATGTATGCCGAGGCCCTCGTCCGCGTCGACGAGGGTGCCAGCCTCCTGCGGCTGTTCATCGAAGACCTGCTCGACGTCACGCGCATTCGCGAGCAGAAGTTGAACATGGAGATGGCGGAGATGGATCTGGCGGACGTCGTCAGGTCGGCCCTCGAGATGACCGCCCTCAGTGCAAGCGCGCGCGGCATTCAGATCCGTTCGCACGTCGTGCTCGATCCCGCGCCGTTGCGCGGCGATCGCGTGCGGTTGTTGCAGGTCGTGTGGAACCTCCTGAGCAACGCCGTCAAGTTCACGCCGCGGGGCGGCGAGATTGACGTCGTCCTCGAGGGGGAAGGCAGCGAGGCGCGATTGTCGGTCAGTGATACCGGCGTCGGCATCAGCGCCGACTTCGCACCGCACGTCTTCGAGCTGTACCGTCAGGCTGACCCGACGGCCAGTCATATGCCGGGACTCGGCATCGGCCTGTCGATCGTCGCGCAGATCGTGAAAGTCCACGGAGGGACGGTGAGCGTCGAGAGCCCGGGCCTCGGCCGCGGATCGACATTCATCGTCGCTCTCCCGTTGCGCGACCCCGTTGCCGGTGAAACCGAGAGCTCCTTCCGGCCCGGGCGCCGGGCGGGGAGACCTCGCCGCGCCGATGGGCGGCGTGCATCGACAACCGAAACCGAGGAGACCTCATGAGCCGGCAAACCGTCCGCATGACGGCGGGCAAAGTCCTTCGCAGTGAGGATTTGATCGCCGATGAGAAAGAGGTTGCCGCGGGCATCCTTCTGGCAAACCCTGATTTCGGAAATCCTCATGTCGTCCGTTGTCCCTGGTGCCATGAGACCAGAACGCTCTTCCGCGACGAGAACGAAGGCCCGTTCACGCTCACCGCTCACGGGTGGCTCTGCGAATCGTGCGACGTGCGGGCAGCGAGTCAGGAAGTGAAGTTCTGAAAACGCCGCTTGATGAAAGGAGCTTCATGTGAAGCCGACAAGCATCAGCCCCCTAGCGATCATCGCGATCGCGACGTTTCTTTTCCTTCCCTCACCAGTCTTCGCGCAGATCTCGCTGGGCACGGCCCAGAATTTCGGCGTGCTCGGCGGCTCCACCGTCACGAACACGGGTGCCACGACGGTCAACGGCAACGTCGGCGTCAGCCCCGGCAGCGCGGTCACCGGTTTTCCGCCCGGCGTCGTCGTCGGGGGAGCGATCCACAGCAACGACGCCGTGGCGATGCAGGCGCAGAACGACCTCACCACGGCCTACAACAACATCGCGTCGACGCCTTGCACGGTCGATCTGACCGGTCAGAATCTCGGCGGACTGACGCTGACACCGGGCGTCTACTGCTTCTCGTCATCCGCGCAACTCACCGGCGCGTTGACCCTCGACGGCCTCGGCAATCCGAACGCGCTGTTCCTCTTCAAAATCGGGAGCACGCTCACGACGGCGAGCGGGTCGACGGTCACGGTCATCAACGCCGGCTCCGGTTGCAACAACGTGTACTGGCAGGTCGGCAGCTCCGCGACCCTCGGAACCGGCACTTCGTTCGCCGGCGACATCCTGGCTCTCACGAGCATCACGCTCACGACCGGTGCAAACACGTCCGGCAGAGCGCTGGCGCGCAACGGCGCCGTGACGCTCGATACGAACAACGTCAATACCTGCGGCCCGGGCGTGGTCTGCCCGATCATCACCGTGAATCCGGCGACGCTGCCGGACGGCACGGTCGGCACTCCCTACAACCAGATTGTCTCCGCGTCCGGCGGGACGGCGCCCTATACGTTTACCGTCTCGAGCGGCGCGCTGCCCACGGGTCTGATCCTCAACCCGACGACGGGAGCGATCACCGGAACGCCGACGACTGCCGGCACGTTCACGTTCACGATCACGGCGACGGACGCGAATGGTTGCTCGGGTAGCCGCCTTTACACGATGACCATCGCCAGCGCGGGCTGCCCCGCCATCACGCTGAGTCCGAGCACATTGCCGCCGGGCGTCGCGGGCACGCCTTACTCGCAGGCGGTGACCGCGTCGGGTGGAACCGCGCCGTATGTGTACACGATCGCCAGCGGAGCGCTGCCGAACGGTCTCGCCCTCGATCCGGCAACAGGAGTCATCAGCGGCGTACCTCAGCAGACGGGCCTCTTCAACTTCACGATCCGTGCGACCGACGCAAACGGCTGCATCGGCGCGAGACCTTACACGTTGACGATCCTCCCCCTGGCCGCGGTGGTTACGGGCACTCCGACACTCGGCTGGCTCTCGTTGGCGATTCTCGGCCTGCTTCTCGCCGTGGCCGGTGTGTTCGCAAGCCGCTTCATGACCTAGCGTTGAAAAGGAGCCATGGTCACATCAGATCGACGCAGTGAAAATCGCCCGCAGTCACCGACACGACGAAGAGCTCCTCGTCCGGCGCTCTGGCTCAACCTCGTCGTCCTGTGCCTGGGTCTCACGAGTCTCGTCGCAGCCAGGGAGCATCACCGCAGGCTCGACACCAGGTTCGAGCGGATCGTACAAACGCACCTCGACTCGCCTGATGCATTCGCGAAGATTCGAAGCGATCTCGCGTCGATGGACTTGACGCGCGAGTCTCTCGACCGCGAGCTGCAAGAGCGTCTGGCGATGGCGCGGAGCTTCGAAGCGGCGGAGTTCTATCTCGCCATCGACACCGCGAACCGCACGCTGCGACTTCATTTCGGACCCGAGATCGTGCGCGAGGCCGCCGTCGTCGTCGGCGAACCGCGCGTCGTGACGGCGGAGGGAAAGAGCTGGCAGTTCGTCCCTTTGAAGGGCGGAGTGACCGTGATCGGGAAGCTCGTCGATCAACCATGGGAGGTTCCGGCCTGGGCGTATGCCATGCGGAACGCTCCCGTGCCGAAGGTTCCTTCGAGCGTGCCCGGCGGCCTTGGCAAGTACGTGATCCTGCTGCCGAACGGGTATGTCATTCATTCGCCGCCGTCTCCGGCCAGTCCGCTCGCCGGCGCGAAACCAGGCTCGTTCATGATCGCCGAGGACCAGATGCGCGCGATCTGGCCGCGGATCTCCGTCACGACACGCGTGTACATCTATTGAAAGCAGAGGGCAGAGGGCAGAGGGCAGAGGGCAGAGACACGATCACTCCCGCCCGCCGCCCGCTGCCCGCTCAGGTAAGGACATGAGATGAAAAGATCGCTGGGATTCCTCGCATCATGGGCGCTGCTGATCGCGGCCCTGGCGATCTGCTCGATCGCCATCACGGCCGAAGCGATGAATCTGCGCGAGATGCGCCGCTTCCGCCGTTTCGCGATCGTCGACGAGCTGATGGAACGGAATCGCGGCGCCAGACTCGGTGCGCTGCGCGCGCAGGAAGCGGAGAGCCGGGCCGGCATCGATTCCATCACCTCGAGCGTCTCGGATGCCGGGACCGCGTTGAGAGACTTCGAGGACACGGACCAGACCATCCTCGTTTCCACCGAAGAGAACAAGGTGTATGTCCGCAGGAACCGCGAGGTCATTTTCGAGGCGGCCTGCTCGACGGGGAAGGGCACGACGCTGGTCGACAACGGCAGGACGATGGTCTTCTCGACGCCGATCGGGAAATTCAGGATCGTGTCGAAGGAAGAGAATCCGCTCTGGGTTCCGCCCGACTGGCACTACGTGGAAGAGGCTCGCAAGAACGGTCTTCGCGTGGTTCGCCTCGAGCGTGGCGATTCCATCGACGCGAGCACGGGAAACGCCGCCGCGCCGGTCCGGGAAACCGGCGTCCTGAGCTGGCTTGGCGGCACGAAGACGATATCGGCGTCCGTGCGAATTCTGAGAGTGAAGGGCGACACCGTCGTCGAGATCGAGAATGGGATCGAGCGCGAGCTGCCGCCGGGAGTGATGATCCGCGCGGGGAACGCTGTCGTCATTCCGCCCCTCGGCGTGAAGCAGCGCAAATTCGACAAGGTCCTCGGACGCTATCGGCTGAACCTCGGCGACGGATACGCGTTGCATGGAACGCTGCAGACCACCCAACTGGGACGTTCGGTCTCCCACGGGTGCGTTCGTCTCGGAGACCAGGACATCGCGACTCTCTACGCCATGGCGAATGTCGGCGACGAGGTCGTGATCTATTGATGATGAAGGAGAGTCATGATTTCAACCCAATCGTTTGATGAGATCCGCGTGTACGCAGGTGTCGCAGAGCGCACCGGCGCGCACTTCGAACGGGACACCGTCCGCCGCAGCGCTACTTTTTGCAGAAGCCTGAGCGAGTTGATGAGAAAGGTGCGCGCCTCCGGCGACGGCGTCTTCTATCTGCCGGTCAAGATCTGGCCCGCGGACGCGGAGCGCGTCGACGTCACGAAACGATGGCTCGTCCTCTCGTCGCTCCCGGTCGCTTGAGTGCTCGCGCGCGTATACATTCGCGGTCAATGCGCGTATGGTGGTCGTACGTCGGGGAAGCTTCCTCGCCTCTTCAGTCCGTCTGAACTAAGTCAGATCCTCTGGACTCATCCCTCTTAGTCCGTCAGGAGCTCCAATGAAATTGTATGTAGGAAATCTGTCCAAACAGGTCAACGACTCGCAGCTGAACGACCTCGCCACGCCGTACGGAAAAATCGTTTCGGCGAATGTCGCCACCGAGCGTTCGAGCGGCGAATCGAAGGGCTTCGGCTTCATCGAATTCAGCACGGCCGACGAGGCGCGTGCCGCGATCACCGGTCTCGACGGCCGCGACGTCAACGGCCAGGCTCTGAAAGTCAACGAAGCCAAACCGCGTAAAGACGCCGCTCCGGCGCGCTTCTGATCCAAGTGGAGCGGCGGGCTCTCAGCCCGCCGGGTTGCGGCGGGTTCGGCGGGCTAAGAGCCCGCCGCTCCACTCCACTTTCGTTCGAGGGAGCGTGATATGACATGTGCGGCACAGACGGATATGAAAATCACCATCGAAGACCGCGGACGTCCGACGTTGCGTGAACGGCTGCGCGAGCGGCTTGACCGCGCGGCGCGGCTGCGGTGTCCCGAACACGATCAGCCGGTCGTGGCGGTCGCGATTCACGGCCGCGAGAACGGCTGGTTCGACTCGACGTGGACGACCTGCTGCGAGGCTCTCGAGCAGCAGGCCGCGGCGATCGTCAAAGCGCGTTGTTGACCGGAGATCGTATTTCGCCGCATTCGCGCATGGCGTCGCCGGCGAAGTATGGATTGGCGATCGCGCCCTTCGGCTGCAGCCACGACTTCTTCGCCATCGAGCAGTAGACGATGTCCGGCTCCGGCTTCTCCTTGCCGGTGGCGCGGTAGACGATCATCGCGTCCGAGAGGCTCGCGAATGCGAGACGCGCAGCTTCGAGATCGCCGCTCTTCGCGACGGTCTCCGCCTTCAGTGCGATGTCGTGCGGCGCGTTCTCCGCGAGCGCAGCCGCGGCGGATCGCGCGTTCTCGAGTGAATCGGCGAGCAGCGCCTGACGCACGGCTTCGTATCGCGGGAAGAGCCGAGGCGATGGATGCGGCCGCGCGATGAGCAGGATCGCGGCAATGCCGATCGCGAACGCTCCGAATGCGAATTTGCGGAGCGGAATCGGGTGCGCTTCTTCTTCATGCGGCAGCTCGCGCCGGCGCCACAGCAGATAGATCGCGGGATAGACGAGCAGTTCCATCAGGAACGACGTGAACAGGCCGCCGATCATCGGCGCGGCGATGCGCTTCATCACGTCCGCGCCGCTCCCGGCCGACCACATGATCGGCACGAGGCCGAAGAACGCGCAGGCCACGGTCATCACCTTCGGCCGCACGCGCTGCACGGCGCCGTGAAGGATGGCCTCGTTCAGATCCGCGCGGTTGCGCAGCAGGCCTTTCGCCTTCGCGTCGGCGTGCGAGAGGTCGAGGTAGAGGAGCATGAAGATGCCGGTCTCGGCGTCGAGCCCGAGGAGTGCGATCAGGCCGACCCAGACTCCGATGGACATGTTGTAGCCGAGGGCGTACAGCAGCCAGACCGCGCCGATGGCGCTGAACGGAACCGCCAGCAGGACGATGCTCGTCTTCGCCAGCGACTTCGTGTTCATGTAGATCAGTCCGAACACGATGAACAGCGTCAGCGGCAGGACGACCTTCATCCGCTCGCGCACGCGCGCCATCGCCTCGTACTGCCCGCTCCACGCGAGGAGGTAGCCCGATTTGAGAGCGAGCTGCGCGTCGACCGCCTTCTTCGCGTCGGCGACGTAGCTGCCGATGTCGCGCTTCGTGGTATCGACGTCGACGTAGACGTAGCCGGTGAGCTTCCCGTTCTCGTCGCGGATCATCGACGGGCCTTCGACGAGCTTGATGGTCGTGAACTGGCCGAGCGGGATTGCCGCGCCGTTCATGGTCGGGACCAGCGTGCGGGAGAGCTTGTCGACGTCGTCGCGTAGCTCGCGCGGATAGCGGATGTTGATCGGATAGCGCTCGCGTCCCTCGATCGTGGTCGAGACGTTCTCGCCGCCGACGGCGGTCATGATCACGTCCTGCACGTCGCCGATGCGGAGGCCGTAGCGCGCGATCTGGGCGCGGTTGAGATCGAAGTCGACGAAGTAGCCGCCCGCGGTGCGCTCGCCGTACACGCTGCGCGTGCCGGGGACGTTTCGCAGGATTCCCTCGAGATGCTTTCCGATCTCCTCGATCTCCTTCACGTCGGAGCCGAAGATCTTCACGCCGACCGGAGTGCGGATGCCGGTGGTGAGCATGTCGATGCGGTTCTTGATCGGCATCGTCCAGGCGTTCGTCTGCCCGGGCAGGGTGAGCTTCGCGTTCATCTCGTTCACGAGCTCGTCCCACGAGAGGGTCTCGGGCCAGAGCGGACGCAGAATCGGTTTGATGAAGCCGGGAGCTTTGGAGTACCAGCGCGTGCGCGTGCGCCACTCCGATTGCGGCTTGAGCACGACGATGGTTTCCATCATCGAGAACGGCGCCGGATCGGTCGATGTCTCCGCGCGTCCCGCCTTGCCGAACACGCGCTCCACTTCGGGAATCTGTTTGAGGAGCTGGTCCTGCCGCTGCAGCAGCGCCGAGGCCTCGGTGACGGAGATGCCGGGCAGCGTGGTCGGCATGTAGAGGATCGCGCCTTCGTTCAGCGGCGGCATGAACTCGTGGCCGAGTTTCCGGTACGCCGGAATCGTGACGAGGACGAGGAGCAGCGCGGCGGCGATGACGCTGCGTGGATGCCGCAGCACGAACTTCGCCGGCGGCGTGTAGAGGCGGTGCAGGATCCTCGAGATCGGGTGCTTCTCTTCGGGGACCATCCTGCCGACGAGGACGGCGTTCGTGATCTTCTCGGCCCCGCGCACCATTGTCATTCCGAGCGAAGCGAGGAACCCCCGGCGTTCCTGCGCGGAGGATCCTTCGGCGTCTCCGCGCCTCAGGATGACGATCGGCTTCATCCGCGTGAACAACAGACGCAGCGCCGGATCGAGCGTCACCGCGAGAACCGCGGCGATGGCCATGGCGAAGTTCTTCGTGAACGCGAGCGGCTTGAACAGCCGGCCTTCCTGCGCCTCGAGGGCGAAGACCGGCACGAAGGCGATGGCGATGACCATGAGCGAGAAGAAGCTCGGACGTCCGACTTCCTGAATCGCGCCGATCAGGACTTCCTTGTAGTCGCCTTTCTTTCCTTCGCGCTCCCACACCTCCAGCTTCTTGTGCGCGTTCTCGACGACCACCACGGCCGCGTCGACGAGCGCGCCGATGGCGACGGCTATTCCGCCGAGGGACATGATGTTGGCGTTGATCCCGAAGAGCTTCATCGGGATGAAGGCGAGGATCACCGCCGCGGGAAGCGTGAAGATCGGGATGAGCGAGCTCGGGATGTGCCAGAGGAAGATCAGGATCACCAGCGAGACGATGATCATCTCGAGGATCAGCTCGTGCTTGAGCGTTCCGATCGAGCGCTCGATGAGCTCCGAGCGGTCGTAAGTCGTCACGATCTCGACGCCTTCGGGCAGCGTCTTCTCGATCGCCGCCAGCTTCGCTTTCACGCGCTCGATGACCTGAAGGGCGTTCTCGCCGTGGCGCATGATCACGATGCCCGAGGCCACCTCGCCTTCGCCGTCGAGCTCCGCGACGCCGCGGCGCAGTTCGGGTCCGAGCTGGATCGCGGCGAGGTCGCGCAGCCGCACCGGCGTGCCGCGCTCGTCGGTCTTGACGACGATCTCCTCGAGGTCGGCGATCGACTTCACGTAGCCGCGCGCGCGGACCATGTACTCCGCGCCGCTCCACTCCACGAGCCGTCCGCCGACTTCGTTGTTCGACGCGCGAACGGCCTGGGTCACGTCCATCAGCGGGATGCGATACGCGGCGAGTTTGTTCGGATCGACGGTGATCTGATACTGCCGGACGAATCCTCCCAGCGACGCCACCTCGGCGACACCCGGCAGCGACTGCAGCTCGTAGCGGATGTGCCAGTCCTGCAGCGAGCGGAGATCGGCGAGCGAGTGTTTGCCGCTCTTGTCGACGAGCGCGTACTGGAACACCCACCCGACCCCCGTGGCATCCGGACCGAGCTCGGTCTGCACGCCCTGCGGGAGCCGCGGCTGAATCTTGGAGAGATATTCGAGCGTGCGGCTGCGCGCCCAGTAGAGATCCGTCCCCTCATCGAAGATGACGTAGACGTACGAGTAGCCGAAGTCGGAGAACCCGCGGACCGCTTTGACGTTCGGCGCGCCGAGGAGCGAGGTGATGATCGGATAGGTGACCTGGTCCTCGATGATGTCGGGGCTGCGGTCCCACTTCGAGTAAATGATGACCTGCGTGTCGGAGAGATCGGGCATCGCGTCGAGCGCGATGCGCTGCATCGACCAGAGCCCCGCGAACACGAGAGCAGCGGTGATGGAGAGGGTGACGAACTTGTTGGTGGCGCAGACGCGAATGAGTTTTTCGATCATGGCGGAAGGCAGAAGGCAGAAGGCAGAAGGCAGAAGTGCCGCTGCGTTACTTGCCCCTCCATTTGTTCACACGTGGTGTGGTGCGCGCCTCCGGCGCGCCTTTGGGAAGCGCGCCATGTTCTGGTTCTGCCTTCATCTGCGCGAGCGCGGCCTTCAGTCGCGATTCCGAATCAATCAGAAAGTTCGCCTGCGTCACGACCTTCTCGCCGGCGTTTACGCCGCGGAGGATCTCGATGAAGGCGTCGCTCTTCGTGCCGGTCTCCACTTCGCGCGGGTCGAAGGTGCCGTCGGGTTTCACGACGAAGACGATCGAGCGCTCGCCGGTGGCGAGGACGGCGGACTCGGGGACGGTGATGGCCGTGCGCGCGGGCTCCTGCAGGACCACGTCGGCGAACATGTCGGGTTTGAGGGCGCCGTCGCGGTTGTCGATCTCGATGCGCACTTTGATCGTGCGGGTCATCGGGTCGACCATCGGATCGATGAACGTCACCCGGCCGGTGAACGTGCGGCCGGGGAGATAGGAGAGCGTGACCGCGGCGGTCGTGCCGGTGCGGACGGATTGGAGGTCCGATTCATAGACGTCGGCGAGAATCCAGACGCGGTCGAGATTCGCGATCTCGAACATCGGCATGCCGGGCATCGTGCGCACGCCTTCGACGGCATCCTTCTTCACGACATAGCCGCTGACGGGGGAATGGATCGTGAGCGTCTTGCGCGCGGTGCCGCTGCGCTCGAGCGCCTTGATCTCGGCGTCGCTGATATCCCACAACCGCAGGCGTTGGCGCGTCGCCTCGAGGAGTTGCGGCGACTGTTTCGCCGCGCGCAGCGCAAGCAGGTATTCCTGCTGCGTCGCCAGGAGATCGGGGCTGTAGACGGTGAAGAGCGGCTGGCCCGCGCGCACCGGTTTTCCGGTGAAGTTCACGTACAGCTTCTCGATGTAGCCCTCGAACTTCGTGGTGATGGTGTGGAGGCGCGTCTCGTCGACGGCCACGCGGCCGACCGCGCGCAGCGAGCGGCCCATCGCGCGCGTCTCGGCGACCGCGGTCTTCACGCCGATGAGCTGCTGGCGCTGTGGCGTGACCGAGACGGGAGCGTAGCCGCGCACGTTCGACTTCCCAATGGGAGCGTCGCCTTCATGCACCGGCACGAGCTCCATCCCGCAGTCGGGCGCCGTTCCCGGCTTGTCCGACTTGTAGGTGGGATGCATCGGATCGACCCAGTAGAGAATCTTGCGCTCGGGTGGCGGCGACGCCGGCCGGGCAACGACGACCGCGACGAGCGCGATCGCGAGGAGAATCGTCAGGATCCAGGGAAGTTGTTTCATGGTTGCCCCTCATCAATCGCGACGCGCCACTTCGCACTCTCGGCAAGCCGGCCGAGGTAAAGCGCGCGATCGCTATAGAGCGCGTTGAGCGCGTCGAGCACGGAGACGAACGGCAGCTTCCCGGTGCGGTAGCTCGCCAGCGCCGACTCGAGCGCGAGGTCGTCGAGCGGCAGGATCTTGTCGCGGTAAAGCGCGGCCACGTCGTCCGCCGCATCGAGCTGCGCGAGCCGCTCGCGCGTCCGCAGCTCGAGCTCGCGCGCGACGACCTCCCGTTCCGCTTCGCGACCTTCCTTATCCGCCACCGCCTCGGCGAGCTGATTGCGCTGCCGCCGTTCGATCCACGCTGGGATCGTCACTCCGATCCCGGCCTGCCACATCGGCCCCATGTCGAAAGAGCCGCGGTACATCGAGCCGGCGCTAACGACGAAGTCCGGGAGAAAGTTTTTCTTCGCGAGCGTGATTGCGATGCGGCCGGTCTCGACGCTCTGCGCCGCCGCCGCGAGCTCGGGACTGCGCGCCAGCACCGACGCGATGACCTCGGCGGCGGGCGGCACATCGGCGCGCTCCGGCAACGGCGCGCCGGCGTCGATCGGACGTCCGATGAGCCGGTGCAGCTCCGCGCTCTTGGCCGCGATCGCGGCGCGCTGTGACGCGAGCTCTTCATCGAGCCGCGCCACTTCGACTTCCGCGCGCAGCACATCCTGTTGCACGGCGAGTCCCGCCGCGTAGCGGTCGCGCACCGAGGCCGCGATCTGCTGCGCCGCCGTACGCCGTTCCTCGGCGAGACGATCGAGCGCGCGTGCGAGCAGCAGGTCGTACCACGCGTTTCGCACGCGCGCTTCGATCGCCAGCTCCGCGCGCCGCGCGACGCCGGCCTCCAACTCCCGCGCGGCGCTGCGCGCGGCGTCGCCGCTCAGCGAGAGCTTGCCCGGCCACGGAATCTGCTGGCTGAGCATCGCGCCGAGGAACGTTCCTTCGGCCTGCCCGAGCGAGAGCGCGCGGCCGTCGTTCTGATAAACGAACGACGCCATCGGATCGGGGAGCGTGCGCGCCGGCTCGATGCGGCGCCGCGCGGCCTCGACGTTCGCGCGCGCGGCGGTGATCTCAGGCGCGCCGCGGAGCGCTTCGGCCACCAGGCCATCGGCGATCGGGTCGGTGGGTGTGACTCGCAGCGTTGCCGCGAGCACTATGAACAATGTGAACACTTCCGGGTCTCCTCAAAGCGGTGAAACGTGAGGACGCGAGGAGACGCGGGATCAGATGCGGAACTGGCGGTGGAGGAGGAAGGGCGGTGGTGCGGCGAGCTCGGTGGAGACGCGTTCGTGCGCGGCAACGCGCGTCGGCGGAGCGCTCGCTGCGGGAGCGGCGTCCGTCATCACGAACGCGACCGGCGCGGCGGGGGACGGATTCGAAGTGAGCGCGATCTCGGGCGCGCGGCTCGTCGCCGGCTTCGTCACCTGGCACGTCTCGCCGCAGCACGGCATCGCCGCGTGCATCGCGGCGTCGCTGGACGGCATCGGCGCGCAGCAGGCGGCCGCCGCCGGAAACGCGGTCACGAAGAGCACGAGCGCGGCCGCCATCGCGGTGGCTGCTCTCTTCGTGATCGGTGTCCTGAGCGGATTCACAGTCGCATCAACTCCGCCGGCAGTATCGGTATTTCGATGACCGGCGCGGTGTGCGGCGACGCACACCGGCCGGTGATCGTTGTCACACCAGGCTGGAGCTAGCTGCAATGGCCTTCATTAAGCACACGGCCCCTCACCCGGCCTTCGGCCCCCCTCTCCCCGCAAGCGGGGCGAGGGGCTCTCGACGAGAGCATGCCGCGAGTGCCCTTCTCCCCGCCTGCGGGGAGAAGGTGGCCGAAGGGCCGGATGAGGGGCTTATCTGAAGGCCATTGCCATTGGAGCTAGCTGACCAGATACAGCCGGATCACGCTCTCGCGCGTGTTCGCCTTGGCGACGATGCGCACGTGATCGACCTTGCGGCCGTCTTTGAAGTCGAGCAGCGAGTAAGCGCCGGTGGCGTGTACCCGGTCGTTGAAGTCGACTACCTGGGCTTCGCCGTTCTCGAACACGACCTCGGCAAAGCTGATCTGCGCGGCGCCGCGGTCGATCTCGAGCAGCAGGTTCCGGCCGCGCTGATCGACGTTCATCGTGAAGTCGGTCCAGTCGTCTTCGCGGCTCAGCGTTTCCGCGGACGTCCAGACGCGGGTCTCCGCGGGCGGGAGCGACGCGACGACGAGGGCGCCGAAGGCGAGAGGCGCGAGGTAGACCCGCGGTGCAACGCGCACGACCGGTCCGGTCCGGACGACGACGTGCGGCAATGTGCGGCGGACGGGGAATCCCGGATGGACGGTCACGCGGACTCGTGTGACGCGCGGGCCTTTGCGGACGACGACGCGCCGTGCAGCCTGCGCATCGCTCGCGATGGACATGATCGAGGCACCAGCCAGGAGGGCAATGACGATTCCTTGCTTCACAGTTTTCACTCCTTCATCTCAATGACTGTTGGATGCGCGAGAACGCGCGAACGTTTACACGCGACGGATCGCGCATTCGTTCCGTAATGGAAAACAAGATCACTCGAACGAAGAGACGCGTCGCGTTCCGTCTTCGGCGGGCTGAGAGCCCGCCGCTCCACCGCGGCTCCACCCTCTCCCCGCGGTGGCGCGGGGAGAGGGGGAGGGAGATGACTTACTTCACGGTGAAGGAGATGGTGTAGATCGTCGTGTCGGCGCCGATGGTGTAGCCGAACACGTAGTTGCCGGCGGCGAGGCCGGTGGTCTTGAGCGTGAACATGTACGTCCCGTTGCTCTGGAGCTGGAACAGCGGTCCCTGGTTGCCGTTGGACGGCGCCGGCAGCCAGGTGGAGCTGGTGACCAGACGCACGCCGTAGGCGGTGACCTGCAGCGACGAAGAGCCGAGGTTCACGTTGTTCGCGTCGAAGACGCTGACACGGAACGGCACGGTGCCGCCGCCGTTTCCGTTCGACACCTTCGTGCCGGTCGTTCCGTAGTGGACGGTCAGCGTCGAGGTGTCGCTCGCGGGATTGAAGTTGGCGTCGCCGGCATAGATGAACGAGATCGTATAGCCCGGCGGCACGAGGGACGCCGTGGCGAATGCGCTCGAGAACGTGCCGTCCGCTGCCTGAATCGCGGCAGACTGCGTCACGCCGTTGATGGTGATCAGGACGCTGCCGGACGGGTAGACGCTGCCGGCCGCGATCTTGCCGCTGATCGTGGTCGAGGCCGTGCCGATGATGATCGACGGCGCGCTCAGGTTCGTGAACACCGGATCGGCCTTCGCTCCGTTGAGCGAAGCCGTGACGTCGGCTTCGTTGTAGTTCGCCGTATCCGTCGGTGTGAAGTGCGCACTGAGCGTCTGCTGGCCCGCGGGGAGGATCGTTCCGGCCGGCGGGTCATAGACGAACGTGCCCGGCACATTCGCGGTGGCATTGAGCTGAGCGGCGCCGAGCGGCGTGCCGAAGGTGTAATCGCCAGGCGTCCAGGTGATCACCGGGTCCGCCTTGAGCACGTTCAACTCCACGGTGGAAGTGGCGTTGCTGTAGTGGACCTGATCGTCCGGCACGAACAGCGCCGCCAGCGTAATATGCGTTCCCGCGTTCAGAACGGTTCCGGCGGGCGGGTTGTAGCTGAACGAGCCGGTGATCGCCGCTCCGTTGACGCCGCTCGCCGTCGCGTTGAGCTGCGTCGAGCTGAGGGCGGTGCCGTAGACGATGTTCTGAGGATTCGACCAGTTGATGTTCGGAGCGAACTTGTCGACCACGAGGTTCACGGTGCTCGACGTCGAAGGCGCGAACGTCGGTGCGCCGCCGTAGGTTGCGGTCAGCGGGTATGTGCCCGGATCGAGGTTCATCACCACGAGCGTGGCCTGGTCGTTCGCGTCGAGCGTGCCGGTGCCGAGGACGGTCGCGCCGTTCTTGAACGTCACCGTGCCCGTCGCGCCGGTGGGCGTCACGGTTGCGGTGAGCGTAACCGAGTCGCCGTAGGTCGCCGGATTCGGATCCACCTCCAGCACCGTCACCGTCGGCGTGTCGGTCGACGCGATCTCGACGGTGTAGTTGCGCGCGGCGCTGCAGCCGTTGGCGCCGGTGGCCGTGATCACGAAGATGAACGTGCCGGCGCCGCTCGCGGTGCCGGAAATCGCGCCGGTGGAGCCGTTGAGCGTCACGCCGTCGGGCAGATCGCCCGCGGTCACCGCGTACGTCACCGGGGCGACGGCTCCGGTCGTCGACAGCTGTGCGGAGTAGGGGCTGCCGACCTGGCCGTTCGGGAGCGAAGACGGTTCGAGCGTCATGCCCGCGCACGCCGTCACCTGGAGGAGGAAGCTGATGTTCGGCGTGATCGAGCCGATGGTCGCGGTGATCGGGTTACCGGTGGTCGGATCACAGCCGTTGCAGGCATGGCCGTTGTAGAGCTGATCGGCATAGCCGGCCGCGGCGGCGATCGCGTAATAGACGCCGTCGGCGGAGAGCGAGGCGGTGTAGTTGCCCGCCGAGTTCGTGGTCGCGTTGGCGACCACCGATCCGTTTCCGTCGAAGATCATCACCGCGGCGCCCGAGATCGGCGCACTGTTCGATGCGTCCGCGACGTGGCCGGTGATGCGCGCGATCGGAAGCGCCAGCGCGAAGTTGATTCCGGTCGTGGCCTGGCCGGCGTTGACGGTGATGCCCGTGCCGGTGGTGACGTTGCATCCGCTCGCGCAGGAGATGCCGGAGTAGAGCTGCGTTGCGAATCCCGAGGCCCAGGAAGTCGCGTAGTACGTTCCGGCGGTGAGCTCGTCAGCCGACGTGTAGTCGCCGTTCGAGTCCGCCGTGGAGTACGACACGAACAGCCCGGTGGAGCTGTAGATCGCGATCGAGGCGAAGGCGATCGGGTCGCCGGTCTCGGCCGACGTCACGCGTCCGCTGATCGTGCCGCCGCTGGTGTGCAGGCCGAAGTTGATGCCGGTGCTCGGCGTTCCGCCGACGGCGACGATCGGTGTGCCGCTCAGGACGTTGCAGCCGGTGCAGTCGATGTTGTTGTAGAGCTGCTCGAGGTATCCGGAGTTCGCGCCGTTGTCGGTGCGCGCGTAGTACGTTCCGGCGTCGACCGGCGCGGAGTAATCGCCGTTCGTATCGGTGATGCCGAACGTCACCTGCAAGCCGGTGCTGTTATAGAGGAGCACGAGCACGCCCTCGATGCCGGCGTTGGTGCTGGCATCGAAGACGCGACCCGAGATCGTGGTCGTGGTGGGCGTCAGAACGAAGCTGATGTTCGAGGTGGTCTGCCCCGCGGTCACCGTGACCGGCGTGCCGGTGGTGACGTTGCAGGACGTGCAGGGGATGTTGTTGTACAGCTCCGGCGCGTGCGCGAATGCCGAGGCGCGCACGTAGTACGTTCCCGCGACGAGGCCGGTGATGAGGGAGTAGTTGCCGTCGAAATCGGTCTGCGTGTTTGCCACCAGCGTGCCGCTGCTGTTGAAGACTTCGATGCTGGCCTGGTAGACCGGCCCGCTCGCGTCGGTGACCGAGCCGGCGATGCTGCCGCCGGCCTGCAGGTTGAAGTTGATGCCGCTCGTCGTTCCGCCCGGCGAGACGCTGATCGGCGTTCCGGTCGACACGTTGCACGCGATGCAGGCGAAGCCGTCGTAGAGCACGTCGATCAGACCGGGATAGGTGGCGTTGAACGTCCGGGCCTTGAACGGCGAGTTCGCCGCGGGAACGAACGCTTCGTAGAAGCCGCCGGCATCGCTCGAGGCGCTGCCGAGCGCGTCGCCCGCGCCGTCGTAGAACAACACGACGACGTCGGAGAGCGGCGCGGTGCCGTTGGTGATCGTGCCGGTGATCCGGCCGTAGTAGGGAGTGACCGCGAAGTTGATGTTCGACGTGACGATGTCGTCCGTCACGTTGATCGGCGTGCCGGTGGTGACGTCGCAGCCGTTGCAGGGAATGTTGTTGTAGAGCTCCGGCAGATAGTTGCCGGGCCAGGAGAACGCGTAGTAGACGCCGGTCGAGAGACCGTCGGTGCTGAAATAGTGGCCGGCCGTGTCGGTCTCGCCGTACGTGACGAAGTTGCCGGTCGAGTCATAGATGTAGACGAACTCGAACGCCAGCGGAGCGCCGCTGACAGCGTCGGTCACATTTCCCTGGATCGACCCGGTCTGATTGGTGACCGGATCGGAGGGACGCATCGCCTGAACCGACGGTCTCTGCGCCGAGCCGGGACGATACGCGATCGTCACCGGATAGCGCAGCGACGCGTCGTCGGTGACCAGATGGATCGTGCCGTGAGTCGTTGCTCCGGCCGTGAGCGCCCAGCGGACGCGCGTCGAAGGACGGCCGGCCGCATCGATCGCGAGCGGCGCGGAGATGAGGACGTCTTTCGAAGGAGTGCCGGTGACGAAGCGAATGCCGCCCGCCGACGGAACGGCGGCGAGGACGCCGCGCATGTCCGCGATCTCGTAGGCGATCGATTCCAGTCCCGCACGATTCCGCGCGACGACCGCTTCGAAGTTCCCGCCGCGGAGAACGTCCGCGCCGCGGAACGCGCCGTAGTATGCCGTGCCCGCGTGCTCCGCCCGCGCGCTGCTATGCCGCGCGCCGACCGGACGCAGAGTCACGCTGACCGCGCCCGACTCGAGATGGAATGGTTGTTCGAAACGCGAAGGCTCGAACTCCCGAACGGCCGCCGAGCCCACCGCTCGAGGCATGCCGTCGCCGAGACGCAAGGCGTCCAGACGATCGCTGATGGTGACTGAATGACCTGCTGCATGCGCGCCAAAAGCGACGAGCAGCACGAGAACCACGAACGCGAAAATGCGACGAACGGCCATGAACGAGCCTCCTTAGTTGAAAAACGGGACCGCCGCGGTCTGCGAAAACGCGGCTCTCACTCTTTTTCTCGAAGGGCGATATCTTACGACGGGAACCGAAACGTGTCACGTAAATTGGGGACGTGCGGAGGGAAGGCTGGGCGGTTGGCTGGCTATCCCGCTCTCCGGCCGTGAGTTACGGTCCAACTGATGACGACGAGCGGGAAGGCGCACGGCCCTCGCGGCCCCGAGAGCTCCGTTCGATCTGTCGTTGACTGAACAGAAGGGCTAGTGGTCGTTCAAGTTTGCTTCGCTATGTGGCGACCGCTGCCCTCAGCGGTCGCACGGCGCGAAGCGCCGTCCCACCCGTGACCGCTGAGGGCAGCGGTCACCACATGAAACAACTTTTCCATGTCCCATCGTACGGGGAGCGCGGACGATTGGATTCAGAATAAAATTTCAGGACAATTCGTGAATGCAGTCAGTATCGGGTTGTGAGCGGACGATTCGGATCGTTGGGGGTGTCGCTGCACTGATCGCCGGCGGGTTCTTCATCTACCGCAGCTTTTGGTTTCATCGCAATTTCGACGCACTCCTTCGCATCCCGTTCGTATTCGGCTCCTTCCTGATCGGTCTGTTCATTGCTGGAATCGGTCTTCGGCTCCTGCTGACCAGATGGAGATAATCGCATCGCGCATGTCGATCGCGGATAAAGCGACCAAAGCGTTTTTGGTGATGCTGTCACCAGCGGTTCTGGGTTGGACGGTTTATAGCTTCTGGCGCCTCGCAACCAAGGGCACACTCTTTGTTCGAGACCATGGTCACATCATCGAAGTCAGCGGCGGGCTCAATTTCTGGGTGACGGTGTGGCTGTATTTGGTGCTCTTGGTAGCGTCCATCATCGTGCTCTTGGTGTTTGTCTCGTCACTCAGGCCCTCCCGGTAAGCGTGCCGCCGGCCGTCACACGGACGTGTGATTGAGGTCAGCGTCGCGGCGCGCGGGCGGCCCCACATTGAATGAGGGGCCCTATGTTCAGACAATTCTTGACATCACTCTTCGTCGTGGCACTCGCGCTTCCGGCCGCCGCGCAGCAGGGTCGGGAGGACATGCTGGTATCGACGCAGTGGCTGCAGCAGGAGCTCGCGAACGTGAAGCTCGTCGACGTCGGCGACCGCGCGGCGTACGAGGCCGGCCACATTCCCGGTGCGGTTCTCATCGAGGTGTCTTCGCTGCTGACGAAACGCGACGGGGTGCCCAACGAGCTGCCGCCGGTCGCCGAGCTCGAAGACGTGTTCGCGCGCGCGGGCATCGGCGCGCGTGACCGCATCATTCTCTACAGCCGCGATCCGATCTTCGCCGCGCGGGCCTGGTTCACGCTCGACTACCTCGGAGCCGGCAAACGCGCCGCGATTCTCGACGGCGGCATCGCGAAATGGACCGCCGAACGGCGCCCGACCTCGAGCGGGATCGTGCGTACGACCCCCGGCTCGTTCGAGGCCCGCGTTGTGCCGGAGAGCGTGACGCGTCTCGCGACGATGCGCGAGCTCGTCCGGCTTCGCGACGCCGCCGGCCCGAGTCTCGCCCTGATCGATGCGCGCTCGCGGCAGCAATTCGACGGAACGGATGCCGGTGCCGAGGTCAGTTTCGCGGGCCACATTCCGGGCGCGGTGAACGTTCCGTTCGCGTTGAATTTCATCCCAGGGGACATGGCGGTCTTCCGATCCGCCAGGGAGTTGCGCGATCTCTACGCCCGCGCGGGAATCTCTCGTTCGACCGCCAACGTCGTCTACTGCCGCACGGGGATGCAGGCGTCGGTGACGTACTTTGTCCTGAAGTACCTCGGCTATGACGCATCGCTCTACGACGGCTCTTATCTCGAATGGAGCAACGCCGGAGAGATGATCGCGGACGCGGCTCCGGCGATGAGGCGGCATGAAATGGAGAGCTCTCTGGTTACTCTCGCGTATGAAACGCCTCTTTGTCATCCTGCTGCTCGTGGCGTCGTCCGCCGTCGCGCAGCAGGCCCCGCTCGAATTCGAGATCGCGGGGATGACGTGCGGCACGTGCGCGGCGAGCGCGACGAAGGCGCTGAAAAAGATCAAGGGCGTGACGAGCGTCAGCGTCGACTTTGAAACGAAGCGCGCGCGCGTCGAGGCCAAGCGCGCGATCGCGAACGACGAGATCCGCTCCTCGCTGATGAAGCTCGGATTCGAGGCGCGATTCGCCGGCGATCCCGATCAGCAGCCGATCCCTCCGGCGGAACGCGCGCGGCTCGACATCCGGGCCACTCCGACCGGCGCGATGATCGACCTGGGCAGAGATCTCGCCGCCGGCAAGGTGACGATCGTCGACTTCTGGGCCGAGTGGTGCGGCCCGTGTCATCTGCTCACGCCGAAGCTCGAGTGGATGGTACACGAGAACGCGCGCGTGGCCCTGAGGACCGTCGAGTTGACGGATTGGAAATCGCCGGCCGGCATTCAAGCCACGCGGCAGTTCCGCGTTCCCGCGCTTCCATACGTCCGCGTCTACGACGCGAACCAAAAGTACGTGGGCGACGTGGTCGGAACGGACATCGACAAGATTCGCAAGCTGGTGGACGCGGCGCGGAAACGATGAAGCGACTGGCAACGCTTCTTCTGCTGCTGGCCTTCGTCGTTCCGGCGCGCGGCCAGACGTGACCGGCGTGAAGCAATCCCTCCATGCCGCGCACACCGGGTGGAGGGTTGGAACCCGGGTCGGTTCCTGAGGCAGGCGATCTTCGATTCTGGCTGACGACGCTCTACAGCGGCGGCTTCGAAGGCGGTCACTTCACGCGGAGCGGCTACGACGCGAACGGCAACACGGTCGCGGGGCCGCTGCACCGCCACGAGGTGTCGCTCGATTACACGCGCGTCGAGCTCACGGCGGACTATGCGGTCAGCGCGCAATGGAGCGCGAGCGTGCGCGTGCCGTGGGAGCAGAAGGCCCAGCACGCGTCGATCACGATGATCGAGCCGGCGACGCCGGCGGAGCGCGAGGCGATGATCCGCGGGATGAACGTGCATCACCGCAACGCCACGTACCGCGGCCTCGGCGATCTGATGGTCCTCGCGCACCGCCGCGCCGGCGAGCACCTGATGTTCGGCGCCGGCTTCACTCTGCCCACCGGGCACACCGTCGAGAACCCGTATCTCCTCGGGGAGCGCGGCATCGAGCACGTGCACATCCAGTTCGGAAGTGGCACGTTCGATCCGATCTTCGAGGCGAGCTACTTCGGGCCGCTCTCGGCATTCGTCGCCGCGCGCGTCCCGCTCTACGAAAACTCGCGCACCTTTCGCGCGCCCGCCGAATTCAGCGCCGGCATCGGCAAGAGCTGGCGCACGACCGATCGCATCCGCACCCGCGCGGAAATCATCGCCTTCCGCCAGGGATACGGCGAATGGGACGGCGTCCGCGACGAGAACACCGGCCTGGTCGCAACGAGCGCCACGCTCGGCGCAACCGTGCGCCTGCACAACGCGACCCTGAGCGCCGACGTGCGCGTCCCGATCTCGCAGCGCACGCTCGCCGAGGGAGACGCGTTCAAGCAGGGGCCTGCGGTGATGATGACGGTGGGCGTGTTGCGGCGGCGGCACTGAGCAACTCATGTGGTGACCGCTGCCCTCAGCGGTCACGGGTGGGACGGCGCTTTCGCGCCGTGCGACCGCTGAGGGCAGCGGTCGCCACATAGCGAAGCAAACTTGAACGACCACTAGACGCTACGAGATTTTTCGCTGAACGGAAACGGGAGGCTTCGGATCTCGTTTCACGACGCGATCCGCATTTTCGTTCTCGATCTCGCGGAGATACGCGAAGAGAGCTTCGAGATTGCCACCGAACTCCGCGTCCAGCTGCCGCCGCGCCTCGCGAGTCTCCTCGACAATTGGATCGTTCATGGTTCAGCCTTCCATCAACTCCTGCGGAGTATAGATCAGCGGCGGCTCAACCCCATGCCGCCGGCATATCGCGTTAACAAGAGGGATCGTTACTGCATTCGCGATGTGAGTACAGTTCCAGGTGAGCAGGTAGTCGAGCCCGTTTGTCGCGGCGGTCGCGATGTGAAGCGCGTCTTCGTTCGCTTTTTTCGGAACACCGGAACCGGCCACCAACGCCGCAGCAAGATCGAGAGCTTCGCGTGTGACCTGCGCAAGCCGGAGCCCTCGCACGATGGCAATGCGCGCAGCAGCAAGGCTGGGGTCACCACGCTGCGCTTCGCCGATTACGACTGCTGAAGCATAGAGATCAAACCTTTCACGTCTGGACTGCCACCACTCGTGCGTAAGTGCTTGGTTCGATGCGACACGCGCATTCTTGCTTGGCCGAGCAACCAGGTAGCTGATGACACTTGTCTCGACGTAGACGCTGGGAGCCACACCTCAACCCTAACTGGTCGTGCCCGTGAACGGAAGCGTGAACACGATTCAACTACTCCTGCAACGTCGCGCGCACGGGCCTCCCGATCTCGCAGCGCACGCTCGCCGAGGGAGACGCGTTCAAGCAGGGACCTGCGGTGATGATGACGGTGGGGGTGTTGCGGCGGAGGCACTGAGCAACTTGTACTCGTTCAAAGTTGTTTCATGTGGTGACCGCTGCCCCTCAGCGGTCACGGGTGGGACGGCGCTTCGCGCCGTGCGACCGCTGAGGGCAGCGGTCGCCACATAGCGAAGCAAACGTGAACGACCACCGTCTTCGATGAATTGGCTGACTTTCAGCCGATTTGGCTGACTTCTCATCATGCATGATGAACTTTCAGCGAAATTCGCTGACTTTTCATCATCGATGACTGACTATCAGCCAATTTCGCTGACTTCTCATCATGAATGATGAACATTCAGCGAAATTCGCTGATTTTTCATCATGAGCGAAGGCGCGCCGGAGGCGCGCACCACACCATTAATATATCCGCTACTCCTGCAAGGTCGCGCGCACGGTGCGCAGCAGCACGTTGGTCGGGATCGGTTTCTCGACGTAGCGGAAGCCCTGGGGCAGCATGCCGTTCCGGGTGACGGCGTCGCTGGTGTAGCCGGACATGAACACGACCCGAAGGCCGGGGCGTTCGGCGGTGAGCCGCTCGGCGAGCTCGGGGCCTTGCATGCCGGGCATGACCACGTCCGTCAGCAGCAGGTGAATCGTTTCCGTGCGGCGCGCGCTGAGGGCGAGGGCCTCGGCCGGCGTGCTGGCTTCGAGCACCTCATAGCCATGTTCCTCCAGCGCCTCGCGGACGATCGTGCGCAGCAGCGGCTCGTCTTCGACGACCAGAATCGTTTCCGAGCCCCGCTCCACCGCCTCGTCCTCTTCTTCGGCAGTCGCGCGTCCCGGCGTGCCGGCATCGCGCGGCAGAAAAATCTTGAACGTCGTTCCGCGTCCCGATTCGCTGTACATCCAGATCTGGCCGCCGGTCTGCTCGACGATTCCGCGCACGACCGCCAGTCCGAGCCCGGCGCCCTTTCCCGCCTCCTTCGTCGAGAAAAACGGATCGTAGATCCGGTCGCGGATCTCTTCCGGGATGCCGTTCCCGGTATCGCTGGCGATGAGCGCGACGTACTCTCCCTCGCGCAGTCCGACGTGCTGCCGCGCGTAGGACGCATCGACGCGGATGTTGCGCGTCTCGATGTTCAGAAAGCCGCCGTCCGGCATCGCATCGCGCGCGTTCAGCGCGAGATTCACGAGCACCTGGTGAATCTTTCCCGGATCGGCGTGCAGTTGCCAAAGGGACTTCTGCAACTCCGTGCGGATCATGATGTGCTCGCCGAGCGAGGGGCCGAGGAGCTGCATCGCGGAAGTGATCACGTTGTTGAGATCGACGACCTGCGGCAACAGGACCTGGCGGCGAGCGGCGGCGAGCAGTTGCTGCGTCAGGTCGCGATTCTTCGTCGCGGCCGCGCGGATGTCGGTGATGTACTGCCGGTGGTTCTCGAGCGGACCGCTCAGGCGCAGCAGCAAGTCGCAGCGGGTGAAGATCACCATCAACATGTTGTTGAAGTCGTGGGCGATGCCGCCGGCGAGCTGTCCGAGGCCGTCGAGGCGCTGGGCCTGGAGGATCTGCGCCTCGAGGTTCCGCTGCTGCGTGACGTCGCGCGTGACGCTGGTGAAGCCGATCAGGGTCCCGTCGCGATCGAACAGCGGCGAGTTGTTGATGTGGGCGAGGAAACGCGTGCCGTCTTTCCGGACCCGCCACTCTTCGTGTTCGCTTCGCCCGCGTTCGGCGACGCCGGCGAGCCTTTGTTCGAGCGCATCCGCGTCCAGCTCGCCCGGCGGATAGAGCATCGAGACCGGCTGGCCGAGCACTTCGGCGGCCGCATAGCCGGTCATCGTCGCCGCCGCTCCGGACCAGCTGGCGATGCGCCCGCGCAGGTCGAGCATCACGATGGCGTGGTCTTTCACGCCGTCGACGAGCAATCGGTAGCGCTCTTCGCTCTGCCAGAGCGCGTCGAGCGTCTCCTGCCGCTCGCCGCGCTCGGCGCGCGCGCGGGTGAGCGCGATGGCGATCACGCGGCGCAGAATCGTCTCGTCGAACGGCTTCACCAGATAGCCGTACGGCGCGGCTCCCTGCGAGCGCTCGACCGTCGCCGCGTCGGCATGCGCGGTGAGAAAGACGACCGGGATGCCGTGTCGCTGATGAATGACCGTGGCCGCCTCGATGCCGTCCATCGCGCCTTTGAGGCGGATGTCCATCAGCACGAGATCGGGCTGAAGGGCCTGCGCGGATTCGATCGCCGCTTCACCGCTGCCGACCATGGCCGCGATTTCATATCCGAGGCGGCGCAGGTCCGCGGCGATGTCCATCGCCACGACCGTTTCGTCTTCGACGATGAGGATCCGAGGAGCCGGCATCTGTCTCAGCGTCCCCGCTCGCCGGAAAACGAGATCGTGAACTTCGTTCCGGCCGGCCGCCGCTCGACCGTCATCGTTCCGTCGATCTGCTGCACGAGCGCGCGCACGAGGCGCAGGCCGAGCGTCTCGGTGCGCTCGATGTCGAGTCCTTCGGGAAGGCCGATGCCGTCATCGTTGATCGTCAAGATTCGTTCTTCGTGATCCGTATTCTCGAGATGCACGTGAATCCTTCCGTGCCGGGTTCCCGGGAACGCATGTTTGAGCGCGTTCGAGAGGATCTCGTTGACGATCAGTCCGCACGGCACCGCCGTCTCGATGCTCAGGAGCACGCTGCCGCCGGTGACGTCGAAGCCGATGCGGTTTTCGTTCGCCGCGAACGACTGGAAGAGCAGCGCGGCCAGCGAGCGGATGTAGTCGCTGAAATCGATCTCGGAGAGATTCATCGACTGATAGAGCTTCTCGTGCACCAGCGCCATCGAGCGGATGCGCGCCTGCGTCTCGCCGAACATCTCCCGTACGTGCGGATCGTCGATCGATCCGGCCTGCAGCCGCAGGAGACTGGACGTCACCTGGAGATTGTTTTTCACGCGGTGATGGATCTCCTTGAGCAGCGCTTCCTTCTCGCGCAACGACGCGCGAATGACCTCCTCCGCGCGGCGGCGCTCGCTGATGTCGCGGACGATGCTCATGACCAGGTTCTCGTTGTCCGTGCGCAGGGGACTGAGGCTGATCTCGACCGGGAACTCCGTGCCGTCTTTCATCCGCCCGGTGAGCGCGCGGCCCGCGCCCATGGGACGAGTTCTCGGATCGTGCAGGTAGGCGTCGCGGTCCGCGTTGTGCGCGGGGCGAAACCGGTCCGGAACGAGGATCTCGATCGGCTGTCCGAGAAGCTCCTCGCGCGCGTAGCCGAACATCCGCTCCGTCTGCGTATTGACGATGACGATGGTCCCCTTCGCGTCGACGACGACGATGCCGTCCGGCGCAGCTTCGAGCAATCCGCGGAACCGTGCCTCGGCCTGGCGCTGCGCCGTGATGTCGCGGACGATGCTCATCACGAGCGTCCGCTCGGTGGTCTCGATCGGACTGAGGCTGATCTGCACCGGAAACTCCGCGCCCGACTTCCGCCGCCCCAGAAGCTCACGGCCCGGACCCATCGGACGTGTATGAGGCGACTCCGAATAGTGGTCCCGGTCAAGCTCGTGCCGCGCGCGAAATCGCTCCGGGACGAGGGTCTCCACCGGTTGGCCGCGCAGCTCTTCGCGCGAGTAGCCGAACATCGCCTCGGTGAGCGTGTTCAGCGCGACGATGCGTCCCTCGCGATCGATGATGACGATCGCGTCGGGAGCCGCTTCGAGGAACGCACTGAACTTCGGATCGAGGTCGTTGGGAGAGGTTTTCATCGAGACCGCTTGGACTACCCGGCAAAGTAGCCTGTTGCCCACCGACAGGCCTATCGGACAGGACGCCGTATGGACGTAAGGAAAGTCCTACACCTGTCCTACACGAGGCCGGCCTGGAGCGCGTAGACGATGATGTCGGCGTTCGAGCGGAAGCCGGTTTTCTGCAGGATGCGCGTGCGATACGTGCTGACGGTCTTCACGCTGACGTGCAGCGCGCCGGCGATCTCGGTCACGCCTTTTCCGCTGGCGATGAGACGGAAGACTTCGAACTCGCGTTCCGAAAGCCGGGCGTGCGGCGTTCGCTCCACACCGCGCACCAGCTCCGCCGCGAGCTGATCGGCGACGACCGTGCTCACGTACGTGTGCCCGGACGTGACGCGGTCGATCGCGGTGATCAACTCCTCGGGGGAGCGGTCTTTCTGGATGTATCCCGACGCGCCCGCGCGCAGACATCGCAGCGCGTACTGTTCCTCGGCGTGCATGCTCAGCATCAGCACCGGCAGGGTGAGGAACTCGGCGCGGATGTGTCCGAGCACGTCGATGCCGCTGCGGCCCTGAAGCGTGACATCGAGAATGACGGCGTCGAAATGCTCATTGCGGAGCGCCGGAAGGATCGCGTCCGCATCCGACACCTCGGCGCCGATGGTCCATCCGGGGCGCATGGCGATGATCTGCTGCAAGCCCCGCCGCACCACCGCGTGATCGTCTGCAATCAGAAGTTTCATGTCGGAATCGCAACGGATACGCGCGTGCCGGCGCCCGGTGCTCCCTCGATGACAGCGGTTCCGCCGAATGAGTACGCCCGCTCGCGGACGCCGATGAGACCCAGGCGCGAGAACGATTCCGCCTCGGTGATGCCGCGGCCGTTGTCGCGGATCTCGGCGTGAACGTGGCCGTCGCGCAGCTCGATCGTGCACTCGGCGCGCGTCGCGCCGGAGTGGCGGGCGACGTTCGTCAGCGCTTCCTGCACGATTCGGTAGAGCGCGGTCGCGCGGTCGGAGTCGAGCGTCAGGTCGTCGGGCCGGAACGACACCGCGACCTGGATGCCGGTGCGTTTCGTGAACGCAAGAAGCTCGTTCTCGACCGCCGCGCGGAACCCGAAGTCGTCGAGGATGGCCGGACGAAGCTCCATGGCCACGCGCCGCACGGTGGCGATGGTCTCGTCGATCAGATCGAACATCGTGGCGATCCGGCGTTCGACCGCGTCGCTGCGCGTGTCGCGTAATTCGGTGCGTAACAATCCGAGGTCGAGGCGCAGCGCCGTCAACCGCTGCCCCAGCTCGTCGTGGACTTCGCGGGCGATGCGCCGCCGCTCGTTCTCCTGAACCTGGTGCATCGCCGAGGTGAGACGCCGCAACTGCTCGCGCGACTCGCGCAGCGCGGCCTCGGCCTCGCGATATTCGGTGATGTCGACGCCGAGGTTGATGTAGCCGGTGATCTTTCCGTCGCGGTCCCGCAGCGGCTCGACTCGGTTGTCGTACGTGCGGTTCTTGTACGTGTATTCGTAGCGCGATGCGAGGCCGCGCAGTGCCGCGCGTCCGGCGATGACCGGCGGGCTGTCTTCCGGAATCCCGAGGTCCATGTACGACAGCCCGACGAATCCCTCCACGCCGAGCGCCGCGAGACCGGAGCCCTGCGTGGAGGTGAACACCAGGTCGCTGTTCAACGTGGAGACGATCGCCGGCATCTGCTCGAGAATCAGGCGCAGCCGGTTCTGCCGGTCCGCGAGCTGTTCCTCGGCGGCGGAGCGGACGATCGCCGCCGCGTACATCGAAGCGATCGCCTGCAACGGATACATCGACTGCGTTTCGAACGGATGTTCATTCGAGAATGCCGCGAGAACGGAGACGAAGCTGCCGCATTCGACCGCCGTGGCGATCCCGTATTGCGCGCTGCCGCGCAGATACGGCGCCGCTTCGTAGTCGCGTTCCGTGAGCCGCCGCGTGACCGGAGCGAGGCGCTCCAACGCATCGAAGTGAATGCCGCCGCTGATCGAGCTCATGCCGCTGCCACCCACGCGGAGCGTCAGCTCGAGCGATGGCTCGTCGTCGGTTGTGTGCAGGAGCTCCGAGGAACCGGCCTGCAGTGCGGCGGTCAGATAGGAGAGCGCGGCTTGATGCAGGACGTCGGGCCGGCGCTCCGTGACCGCCTTGTGCCCGAACGCCGCGACGGCGGTGTTCTCCAACGCCCGCTCGCGAAGCTGATTGAGCGCTTTCTTGCGCACCGTGACGTCGCGAATGATCACGATGTAATAGGCGAGCGTGCCGCCGGCGCGGCGGACCGCACTGACCACGATGTCCGCGCTGAAGCGCGTGCCGTCGCGGCGCGTATACCAGCGGTCCTGCTTGCACCGCCCTATCTCGCGCGCGACGGCGAGATCCCGTTCGATCTCGTCAGCCGGCGCACCTTCGTAGGTCGTGCACTCGCCGAGGATCTCCAGCGCGCCGGCATTGCAGTCGATGAGACGGCCGTCGGGCGCGAGGATCAGCATCGCGAAACCGGTCGTGCTGTCCAGAAGCGCCCGGTAGCGGTGCTCCGTCTCGGTCATCGAATCGGTGATGGTCACGTCCTTGACACGAACAAGTTCCTTGCGTTGCTTCATTCTGCATCAACTGTTTTCCGGAAGGCCCGCAAGAGTGCGAGGTCGTAGATCACCTTCAGGCCGCCGGCGATGACGAACGGCAGCCATTGCAGGCGGGTGCTGGCGAAGAGAGGCATGGCCGCAAGCGGCGCGAGCGCGGCGCCGGTGGTCCGGGCGATGCCGGTGATTCCGGCGGCGGCGCTGCGCTCGGCCGGATCGACGACGGCGATGACGTACGACTGCCGCGTCGGCACGTCCATCTGCGAGATCGAGAAGCGGAGCAGGAGGACGGTGATCGCGAGCTCGACGTTCGGCATCAGCGGAACGAGGATCAGCAACAGGTTGGAGGGGAGGTGCGTGAAGACCATCGTGTTCAGAAGGCCGATGCGCCGCGCGATGCGCGCGGCGGCGAGCGCGGAGATGCCGCCGAGGAGATTCGCGCCGAAGAAGATCGCGCCGATGACCGCGGGACGAAGACCGAAGCGCGTGTAGAACCAGTACGCGACGATGCTCTGCACCACGAAACCGCCCGCGAACGAGTCGAGCGCGAAAAGCGCGGAGAGGCGCAGCACGACGTTGCGCGAGCGGTCGACGCGCAGCAGGGACCGAGAAACCGAGGAACCGTCGTCACTCTGCTCCGGCTCGATCTTCTCCGACAATCGCAAGAACGAGATCGCGAGCACGATCCCCAGGAGTCCATACAACAGGATCACTCCTCGATAGCTGGTGACGACGCCCGCGCCGCGCTGCTGGAGAAACTCGGCGAACGCGCCGGCGGTGATCGATCCGGCGGCGGTGGCGAACGAGCCTGCGAGGTGGTACCAGGCGAAGACGGTGGTGCGCTCGCCGGGGGAAACGGTCTGCGCGAGCGCGACCTGTTCGATCGGAAGAAAGGGGCCGACTTCGTTGCCGCTCGGACTGATGACGCCGAAGACGGCGGCCAGGACGAGCAGGGTGAAGTTGCCGGTCGCGGTGAAGACGCTCGCCGCGAGGACCATCAGCGCCGCGCCCGCGAGGAGCGTGCGCCGCCGCCCGATGACATCGGCGCGCGTGGAGAGATAGAACGAGATCACCACGTCGCCGAGGAGCGTGAGCGCGAGCAGGAGCCCAATGCGCCGCTCGTCGAGCCCGATCGCGGCGAGGTAGAGCACGAGCACGACGGAAAGGAACCCGTACGCGAACAACCGGACCACCCGCGTTCCGAACAGGAGCCTCGCGTCGCGCGTCATGCGTGCAATTTACTCCGCCCGCCCGCCCGGCCCCCGGTTGCGCGGTTTCCTGCCGCCCGCCCTCCGGTTTTCCACCAGCCGCACACCCGTTGCGCCACGCGCGCGCCAAGCGCGCGCTGTTTCTCGCGCTGAATGTCGCAGAACCCGAGTCGGCGGGTGGGTGGGCGGTCAGGCGCTAAACAGCGCGCGCTATGCGCGCGCGTCGCGCAACGGGTGTGCGGCTGGGTGGAAAACCGGGTGTGAGGGGCGGGCGGGAGCAACCGCGCAACCGGACGGTCGGGGGTATCTTGACGACTGAATGACCATTCATTCATACTGGCGCAAAATCTGTAAAGCCGTAACGAATCAGGGA
>Ga0105242_10000132_pt1 | contig 54347 bp, 55 predicted proteins | sample KBSM24metaG_FD_81521 | JGI IMG/M metagenome (GOLD analysis project Ga0105242, IMG submission 81521) | Miscanthus rhizosphere microbial communities from Kellogg Biological Station, Michigan, USA - KBS M2-4 metaG | ecosystem: Host-associated > Plants > Roots > Rhizosphere > Soil | place...
GCGGCGAGGTAGTTGAAGAGGCGGCTGCGGAAGAGGATGTCCCGCATCGCCCGCACCTTCAGCTGCAGCAGCACGTACTCGCGCATCGACTCGTCCGGGTCGATCGAGATCGACCAGAGGTTCTCCTCCATCTCGACCTCGTGGAAGCCGACCTCGGTGTGATCGAACATCCGCGAGGCGTTCTCCTGCGAGGAGACCTCGCAGACGATCGTCCGCTTGCCTTCGGCGGCGGCGCGCAGCCCGAGGGCGACGGCGACCGTCGTCTTGCCGACGCCACCCTTGCCGGTGACGATGACCAGTCGCTTGTCGAGGAGTTCTGGGATCGGGCAATTCCTAGCAATTTCGAAGGCCGGCAGGAAAAGCGGCCCCCCATACGAATATCGGCGCAATGGGATTTCTAAGCCGCAAGCCGAAGCCAGCCCCTATTCAGGTAGACGAGCAGCACCCGATCGTCGAAGAGCTCCAGCGTATGGAGGAAGCAGTACCCGAGCGGTCCGGTGCTGACACCTGGGAGGGGGACGACCTCGAGACCAGCGAGCCCCGGCCCGCGGAGCCCGTGGCCGAGGAGCCGTCTACTCCCGAGCCCGAGCCCGAGCCGGTCGCCGCTGCGCCGGCACCGTCTGCTCCTGCTCCTGCTCCTGTCGAGGTGAAGCCCGCTGCGCCGGAGGAGCCCGCCAGGATGATGCCGCGGGATCTGATCGCGCCGAGCAGGCTGGACACGGTGCGCGAGCAGCAGGCCGAGCCCGAGGCTCCGGTCAAGCACGCCGACGTCTTCGTCTTCGCCAACCAGAAGGGCGGGGTGGCCAAGACCACTACGACCCTCAACCTCGCGGTCGCCTTCGCCGAGTCCGGCTACCGGGTGCTCTGCATCGACCTCGACCCGCAGGGCAACCTGACGATGAGCCAGGGCATCGATCCGGACACGGTCGAGAAGAGCCTCTACGACGTGCTCGTCAACGACATGCCGATCAGCGAGATCATCGTCAAGAAAGAGATCGACATCGCCGTCGCCTCGATCGACCTGGCCGGCGCCGAGATCGCGATGAGCACCAAGATCGGCCGCGAGCGGTCGCTGCAGAAGGCGCTGAAGGAGGTCGACGGCGAGTACGACTTCATCTGCATCGACACCCCGCCCAGCCTCGGGCTGCTGACGATCAACGCCCTCACCGTGGCCAACAAAGTGATCGTCCCGGTCCAGTGCGAGTACCTCTCGATGCGCGGGCTGGTCCAGCTTCAGAACACCCTGAAAATGATCCAGGAGAACCTCAACCCCGACGTCAAGATCGAGGGCATCCTGCCGACCATGCTCGACACCCGGACCGTCCACGCCAAGGAGGCGGTGGAAATCCTCGAGGAGAACTTCGGCGACCTCGTCTTCAAGTCCCGGATTCGCAAGGCGATCAAATTCGCCGAGGCTCCCGTCAAAGGCGCCAGCGTCCTCAAGTACGATTCCGGCAGCAGCGCCGCGAACTACTACCGGGAGCTGGCGAAGGAGGTTCTGGCGAATGGCTCGGCGTAACAAGCGCGCAAGCATGCGTGAGGGTCCGCTTTCCGATCTTTTCCGCTCGACCGCGGAGGATGCCCCCGCGGATCCGCCCGAGGCGCCGAGGTACGGGCGCCAGGACCCGGCCGAGGCCAAGAAGGCCGAAGCCGAAGCTGCCGCCGCCGAGCAGCAGGAGTCGCTGCCGGTCGAGGAGCCGGTCGCCGAAGAGCCCGCCGCGCCGGCACCGCCGCCACCCCCGGCGCCTGAGCCGGAGTACGAGGCCGAGCCCGAGCCCGAACCCGCCCCCTTCGTCAATCAGGGCCCGGTCGCCGAGACCCCGCCGGAGCGCCTGAAACGAGTCTTCTCCGAGGAACCGAAGCCGCGCTACGAGCGCCACGAGGAACCCTCCGTCAGCAACCCCCGCTACGGCCGCGAAGAGCCGGCCTACGAGCCACCGGGCAGCGGCGAGCCGCACCAGCCGGTGATCAAAGTCGTCGGTGTCGGCGGCGCCGGCGTCAACGCGGTCAACCGCATGGTCGACGCCCGCATCCCCGGGGTCGAGTTCATGGCGGTCAACACCGACCTTCAGTCCCTGCAGCTCTGCGTCGCCGACGTCACCGTCCACATCGGCGACGAGCAGACGCGCGGCCTCGGCGCCGGCGCCGACCCCGAGGTGGGGCACCGCTCGGCCTTCGAGGAGCAGGACAAGATCAAGCGCCTGCTCAAGGGCTCCGACATGGTCTTCGTCGCCGCCGGCGCCGGCGGCGGCACCGGCAGTGGCGCCGCTCCGGTGGTCGCCCGCCTCGCCCGCGAGGTCGGCGCCCTCACGGTCGGCATCGTCACCAAGCCGTTCACCTTCGAGGGCAACCGCCGCGGCACCCAGGCCAACAAGGGCATCGACGAGCTCGCGGCCGAGGTCGACACCCTGATCGTCGTCCCCAACGACCGCCTGCTCGAGGTGCTCGACCAGCAGACCTCGATGGTCGAGGCCTTCCAGGTCGCCGACGATGTCCTCCGCCAAGGCGTTCAGGGGATCTCCGACCTGGTGACCCTGCCCGCCGTGATCAACCTCGACTTCGCCGACGTGCGGACGATCATGTCCGACGCCGGCCGGGCTCTGCTCGGCATCGGCATGGCGCACGGCAACGAGCGCGCCATCCTCGCCGCCGAGAAAGCGATCTCCTCGCCGCTGCTGGAGACCTCGATGGAGGGCGCCCGCGCGATCCTGCTCTCGATCACCGGCGGCTCCGACCTCTCGCTGGTCGAGGTCTCAGAGGCCGCCAAGGTGGTCGGCGAGGCCGCCCACCCGGACGCCAACATCATCTTCGGCGCCAACGTCGACGACGAGCTCTCCGACCAGATCTGGGTCACCGTCGTCGCCACCCGCTTCGACGGCCGCCAACAGGCGCCGCGCCGGGCCGCCGAGCCGACCATCCGCCGCACCAAAGACAGCGGCCGCGGCCGCCCGCCGCAGCCCCAGCAGCGCGGCGAGCTCGGCATCGACGTCCCAGAGTTCCTCCCCGGCTGAGTAGGAGCGCGCCGTGAGAGGCGTCGTTGCGGCCGGGCACCCGCTCACCGCCGAGGCGGGCGCCGGAGTGCTGCGCGAGGGCGGCAACGCGGTTGATGCCGCGGTCTGCGCAGTGCTCGCCTCCTTCGCGGTGGAGAGTCCGTTGACCGGGTTCGGCGCCGGCGGCTACATGATGGTCCACCGTGGCGAGGAGACGGTGCTGATCGACTTCTTCGTCGCCGCGCCCGGGCTCGACGGGACCGAGCGCGGCACCGAGCTGGCGCCGGTGCCGGTCCACTTCGATGCCGAGACCGTGCAGACGTTCTACGTCGGTCCCGCCTCCTGCGGGGTGCCGGGCACCGCGGCGGGGCTGGTGCACGCGCTGGGGCGCTTCGGCTCGGCCCCGCTCACTGACCTCGTTGGCCCCGGGATCCGGCTCGCCCGCGAGGGCGCTCCGGTCAATGCCGAGCAGGCCTACATCCTCGACATCCTCGCCCCGATCCACGACCGCCTCGACGGCACCAGGGAGCTCTACGCGCCGGAGGGACGGCTGCTGCGCGAGGGCGACGAGTTCCGCTTCGGCGAGCTGGCCGAGGCGCTGGAACGGTTCGGGGCCGAAGGGGCGGACCCGTTCTGCCGCGGCGAGGTGGCGGCAGCGCTGAGCGACTTCGTCGTCGCCAACGGCGGCAGCCTCGGCCGCGGCGACCTCGCCGCCTACGAGGCGATCGAGCGCAAGCCGATCCGGGCGCCCTTCCGCGGCGCCGAGGTGCTGACCAACCCGCCGCCGTCATCGGGCGGGATCCTGATCGCCTACAGCCTGGGGCTGCTCGAGCGCCTCGGCGAGCGCAGCGGCCCCGAGCAGCTGGTCGCGGCGATGGCCGCCGCCAACGACCTGCGCGGCGAGGAGTTCGCCGAGGCGCTGTACGAGGAGGGGATGGAGGCGGGCTTCCTCGAGCCGGCCGGGCTCGACCTCGCGGCCGGCGACCTGCTCGGATCGACCACCCACATCTCGGTCCTGGACGGCGACGGCATGTGCGCCAGCGTCACCTGCTCCAACGGCTCGGGCTCCGGCGTGCTGGTGCCGGGAACCGGCGTGATCCTCAACAACATGCTCGGCGAGGAGGACCTCAACCCGCTCGGCTTCCACCGCATCGCGCCGGGCCGGCGAGTGCCCTCGATGATGGCGCCGACCGTGGTCCTGCGCGATGGCGAGATCGTGCTTGGGGTCGGCAGCGCCGGCTCCAACCGGATCCGCTCGGCGATCCTGCAGACGGTGGTGCGCGCGGTCGAGCAGGGGCTGCCGGTGGCGGCGGCGATCGAGGCTCCGCGCCTGCATTTCGAGCACGATCTGGTCCAAGCCGAGCCGGGGATCGACGAGGCCGCGCTGGCCCGGATCGAGGCCCGCGGCCTCGCGATCGCCCGCCGTCCCGAGGTCAACCTCTTCTTCGGTGGCGTCCAGGCCGTCGCCCGCGACCCGGCGACGGGCGCCCTCAGCGGCGGCGGCGACCCCCGCCGCGGCGGCGCCGTCGCCTACGCCTGAGTCGCCCGGTTGCGCGGTTCCAAATCCACGTATTCCGTGGGCACAGAACCGCGGACTCCAAATCGGCCTGGCTTCAGCGCTGCGCGGTTCCTTTTCCACATATTTCGTTGATTAGGAACCACGGAACTGGTGGAGCGGCAAGAATGGCGCCGTGGCCGCCGCCCCCGAGATCGATTTCGCCGCCGAGGGGCTGCTCGACGACCTCGAGGGGGAGGCGCGGGAGGCGCGGCGGGTCCTGCTGGAGGAGCTCGCCGCCGACGGGGTCTCGCTGGAGGAGCTGCGCGAAGCGGTCAACGCCGGGCGGCTGGCGCTGCTGCCGGTCGAGCGGGCCCTGGCCGGTGACGGACGGCGCTACACGGCACGGGAGATCGCCGAGATCGCCGGCATCGATCTCGAGCAGCTACGCCGCTTCAGCGCCGCTCTCGGGGTTCCCTACACCGATCCGGACGAGCCGCGCGGGACCGAGGCCGATCTCGATGCGGCGCGGCGGATGAAAGCGTTCCGCGACGCCGGCCTGCCGGAGGAGGGGATGCTGCAGGTCACCCGCACGATCGGGATGAGCGCGGCCCGGATCGCCGAGGCCAACCGCGAGCTGGTGATCAAGACGCTGGCCCAGCCGGGCGACAGCGAGCGCGACCTCGCCCTGCGTTTCGCGGCCGCGGCCGAGTTTCTGATGCCCCTGGTCGGCCCGACCATCGTCCATGCTCTGCAGGCGAACATGCTCGAGCAGATCCGCCGCGACGTGATCGCGACCGCCGACCTCGCTTCCGGCGGCCTCGGCGGCACCGTCAACCTCACCGTCTGCTTCGCCGACCTGGTCGAGTTCACCCGGCTCGGCGAGGAGATCCCGGCCGAGGAGCTGGGCATGGTCGCTGGCCGCCTGGAAGAGATGGCCAGCGCCGTCGCCGAGCCGCCGGTGCGGCTGGTGAAGACGATCGGCGACGCGGTCATGTTCGTCTCCACCGAGCCGGAGGCGATGCTGGTCGCGGCTCTGGCCCTGATCGCCGCCGCCGAGGCCGAAGGCGACGAGTTCCCGCTGCTGCGCGCCGGCCTCGCCTGCGGCCCGGTGCTGCCCCAGTCCGGCGACTACTACGGCCGCCCGGTCAACCTCGCCAGCCGCATCACCGGAGTCGCCCGCCCCGGCAGCGTCGTGGTCGACTCGGCCGTCAAGGAGGCGGCGGGGGAGGGATATGCCTACACCTATATCGGCGAGCGGCGGCTGAAGGGGATCGACTCGAAGGTCAAGCTCTTTCGGGCTCGAACTGCCAAGGGGTAGGCAGCGGGACTGCCTGGTTGCAGGATGCCTTACTTCGAGGGTTTGGAGGGGAGGAGTCGGGGCATCCCCTACCTTCGCTGGGCTATTCGCCTGGGGACAACTTCGGCAGTCCTAGATGGTGCGCCCGTGCGAATAGCTAACGCCGCTCGTACGGGGATGCCCCGACTCCTCCCAACGAAGCCGCTCGAGATTTCCTCTAGATCACAAGGTCGTCTCTTCTCTCCGGTCCAGATCGTTCCCATCAGCTTCAGCGGATCCCGAACTGCGAGGGAGGGTGCGGGTGTCCCTCGTACGAGCGGCGTTAGCTATTCGCGCGGGAGCGCAATCTCGGACGGCCGCACCGTCCCCAGGCGAATAGCCCAGCGAAGGTAGAGGGACACCCGCACCCTCCCTCACGGCCCGAGGTTCTAAGAGGGCTTGCGCGCCGAAACCAGCAGGTTGTAGAACAGCTCGGCCGGCAGGTAGGGCTCGAGCACCCGAGTGTCCACCTTCTGCAGGGCGATGTAGCTGCGGAAGGCGAAGTTGCGCCAGCCCCAGGAGACCGAGTCCGGCTCGGCGGTCGACTCGACCGTGCGCAGCCCCCAGCCCCAAGCGTTGGAGAGCAGCTCCTCGCCGCCGACGTGGCGATGGTCGAAGCCGCCGTCGCGCAGCAGCTGCCGCAGGTCGGCGGGGGCGAAGGCGTGGACGTCGACCTCGCCCTCCAGCGAGTGGCCGTGGGAGAGGTCGGCCTCGGCGACGGCGCGCCGCCGGGCTCCGGTCAGCCGTCGCCAGGCGGGCGCGGCCAGCATCCCGGCCCGCTTCGGCAGCGCCGCCAGGCGGTCGCCGTAGCGGGAGGGCTCGCCGGCGAAGGCGATCGCGCCGCCCGGTCGCAGCACGCGGCGAAATTCGGCGAAGGCGCGGTCGAGGTCGGGAATGTGGTGGAGGACGGCGTGGCCGAAGACGAGGTCGAAGCTCTCGTCGTCGAAGGGCAGCGTCTCCGCCTCAGTGGCGACGGTGGTGACGTCACTGACGCCGAGGGCGTCGGCGGTGGCGCTGAGGCGCTGCAGCATCCCGGGCGAGATGTCGGTCGCGGTCAGCCGCTCGATGACGCCGAGCTGGACCAGGTTGAGCGAGAAGTAGCCGGTCCCGGAGCCGATCTCGAGCGCGTCGCCGAAGGACTCGCCGCGGCGCCCGCCGAGCGCCTTGACCAGCTTCAGCCGCACCTGCTCCTGGCCGGTCTCGCCGAAGTCGATGCCCCACTTGGCGTCATATTCGTCGGCCGCCGCGTCGTGGTAGCGGGTGTTGACGTCCTTGATGTGCTCCGGGGTGGCGGTGGGGGAGGCCGGCATCGGCGCGGAACTCTACGCGGAACGGCGCAATGCACGGAGTGCAACGCGCTCAATAGCGTTCCCGCCATGGCCGAGGAGTACCTGCAGCTGAACCAGCCCCCGGGGGTGCCGCCGCTGCCGCTGACCGGAGAGCGGACGCTGCCCGATGTGCCCGAGGAGAACTACTGGTACCGGCGCCACCTCGTCGTCTACGAGTGGATCGCGGCCCGCGTCGCCGGTCTGCGCGTGGTCGACATGGCCTGCGGCGAGGGCTACGGCTCCAACGTGCTCGCCGGCGCGGCTGCCGCGGTGGTCGGGGTCGACGCCAACCCGGAGGCCCACGAGCACGCCCGCCTGCGCTACACCCGGCCCAACCTCCGCTTCGAGCGCGACCTGGTCGAGAGCTTCGCCGAGTCCTGCGACGCCGTCGTCTTCCTGCAGACGATCGAGCACGTGCGGGACGCCGGCGCGATCCTCGAGCACTTCAAGTCGATGCTCGAGCCCGGCGGCACTGCCTTCGTCTCGACCCCGAACCTGCTGACGCTGGCGCCCCCGGGGGCGGAGAAGTCCGACAACCCCTGGCACGTGCACGAGTACCGCGCCGCCGAGTTCCGCCGCCTCTGTGAGGACCACTTCGCCGAGGTCGAGCTCTATGGCCTCTTCCACGCCCGCAAGCTGCGTCTGCACGAGCTGGCGATCAAGCTCGGCTGGGACAGCGTCCACAAACGGCTCGGCCTGACCAAGCCCTTCTACGACCGCTTCACGCCGGCGATCGCCGCCTCCGACTTCGCTCTCAAGAAAGGGAACCTCGACGCGGCACTGGATTTCGTCGCCGTCTGTCGCAAGGGATGAGCCGATGAATGGGGCGAGCCGGGGCGGGAGCGCCGGCGACCTGGCACTGGTCCTGCACTCGCACATGCCTTACGTCGAGGGGTTCGGGACCTACCCGTTCGGCGAGGAGTGGCTGTTCGACGCGGTGATCCGCTCCTACCTGCCGGTCCTCGAGTTCGCCGAGCGGCTGACGATGACCGTCACCCCGGTCCTGGCCGACCAGCTCGAGGACGCGGACGTGGCGCGGCGGCTGCGCGAGTTCCTGGTCGAGTGGCGGATCGGGGCGGCCGAAGCGGACCTGCCGGAAGTGCCGCCCGAGTGCCGGTCCGCCTGCGAGGGCGAGGCGGCGCGTTACCGGCGGGCGCTGGAGCTGCTCGACGCCGAGGGGGGCGACCCGCTGCGGCCCTTCCAGCGCGCCGCCGCCGCGGGGCGGGTGGCGCTGGCCGCCTCCTCGGCGACCCACGCGGTGCTGCCGCTGCTGGCGACCCGCGCCGGCCTGCGGCTGCAGCTGGAGGCGGGGATCGCCTCGCACCGCCGGCGCTTCGGCTGGGAGGGCGGGATCTGGCTGCCGGAGTGCGCCTACGCGCCCGGGCTCGAGTGGCGCCTGGCCGAGGCCGGGGTGGAGTGGTTCTGCACCGACCAGAGCGCCCACGAGCGCCCCCTGCAGGCGCTGGCGCCGGTGCGGACCGCGGCCGGCCCGGTGGCGCTGCCGATCGACTGGGAGGCGGTCGGCTGGCTCTGGTCGCTCGACGGTTATCCCTCCGACCCCGCCTACGCCCAGTTCGACGGCAAATCGCTGCGCGGGATGCGGCTCTGGAAGGTGGGAGGGGGCGCCTACGACCCAGCCGCCGCCGCCGCCGCCGCGCGCCGGCAGGCGGCTGAGTTCCTCGCCGCCACCGCCGCCCGTCTGCGTGAGTACGCCGCCGCCAGCGGCCGCCGCGGCCTGCTCGTCTTCGCGATCGACACCGAGCTGCTCGGGCACTGGTGGTCGGAGGGCCCAGCCTGGCTGCGGGCGGTGCTGGAGGGAGCGGAGGCGGCCGGGGTGCGACTGCTCACCGTGCCCGAGGCGCTGGCTGAGCACGAGCCGGTCGAGCGCGAGCTGGCCGCCTCCAGCTGGGGCGAGGACAAGGACCTCAGCACCTGGGACTCGCCCCCGGTCGCCGACCTCGCCTGGGGAGCCCGGCGGCTGGAGCTGCGCCTGCTGCGGGCGCTCTCGGGGGGTCTGCGCGGCGACCGGGCCCTGCGCGCCGCCCGCGAGCTGCTGGCGGCGCAGGCGAGCGACTGGGCCTTCCTCGACAAGCGCGGCCAGGCCGGCGACTACGCCTACCAGCGGGCCACCGACCACGCCCAGGCTTTGTTGGAGGCCATAGACTGCGGCTCTGCCACCGATCCGCGTATGCGCTCTCTCGCCCCGGACCTGAGTCTCGCTCCGCTTCTGGAGCCGTAGCACCCTCTTCGCGATGACCCGCGTCCTGATCCTCTCCTGGGAGTACCCGCCGCTGATCGAGGGCGGCCTCGCCCGCCACGTCCGCAAGCTCTCGGAGGCGATGGTCGAGCGCGACGTCGAGGTCCACGTGCTGACCCGCGGCGGCGAGGAGTCGCCGGCGCAGGAGCTCGCCAACGGCGTCGTCGTCCACCGCATCCGCGAGCCCAAGCGCCCGACCGACCTCGGCGAGTTCGTGACCTGGGTCGAGCGCATGAACTCCGACATGCTGGCCGCCGGGGTCGAGCTCGGCGACCGCTACGAGTTCGACCTCGTCCACGGTCACGACTGGCTGGTCGCCAACGCCTGCGACCACCTCGCCAAGCGCTTCGAAGCGCCGCTGGTGACGACGATCCACGCCACCGAGTACGGCCGCCATCAGGGCTGGGTGGACAAGCACCCGCAGACCTACATCCACGGGGTCGAGCGCTGGATCGTCAACCGCTCGCAGCGCGTGATCGCCTGCTCCCACTACATGCGCGAGCAGATCGTCGACATCTTCGGCGTCGCCGAGAAACGGATCAGCGTCATCCCCAACGGGATCGACCCCGACGACCTGCAGGCGCAGAGCCCGGCCGAGCTGGAGCGGCTGCGCTCCGAGTTCGCCGAGCCGGGGGAGAAGCTGGTCCTGCTGATCGGCCGCCTCGTCTACGAGAAGGGCTTCCAGCTGGCCCTGGAGGCGATGCCGCGGGTGATCGAGGAGGCTCCCGGCACCCGCTTCCTGGTCGCCGGCTCCGGTACCCACGAGGCCGAGCTGCACCGCCAGGCCGAGGAGCTGGGCCTGATGGAGCACGGCACATTCCTCGGCTGGATCGGCGACGACGTGCTGCACTCGCTCTACCGGATCGCCGACCTCACCGTGGTGCCCTCGATCTACGAGCCCTTCGGCCTGGTCGCCCTGGAGGCGATGGCCTCGGGCTGTCCCTGCATCGTCGCCGACACCGGCGGCCTGCGCGAGGTCGTCGTCCACGAGGAAGGGGGGCTGCGGTTCCAGGCCGACGACCCCGAAGCGCTCGCCGAGGTGGCGATCCGCGTGCTCTCCGACGACGAGCTCGGGCAGCGGCTGATCGCCGACGCCTACGAGCACGTGCGCCGCTTCGACTGGGGCGACGTCGCCGAGCAGACCGTCGCGGTCTACGCCGAGCTCGCCGGCGCCCCACTCGGCCCCGCCTGAGCCGCGGCTCAGTCCTCGTCGGAGTGGAACTTGCCGATCCGGGTGCCGCCGGGCTCCCAGGTCATGCCCGCCAGCAGCTCTTCCGGCGCGGCTTCGAGCGAGCCGGCGAGTTTGATCAGGGTGTCGACGCGGGCGATGCGGAGCCCGCGCTCGAGCTGGCTGATCTCGGTCCGGTGCACGGAGGCGCGGACGCTGAGCTCGTCCTGGGAGAGGTCAGCCTGCTTCCTGCAGCGCACGAGGTTGTCCCCAAAGCGGGCGGCGATGTCCATGGCGGCGGATGCTCCTCCTATCTGCAGTCGACACACTTGACGCTGCGAAGCTCCATCGGAGGCCACACCACCGAAGCACCGGGAGTGCAATCTATTGTCTGCGACGGACGGAGCCTAGGAGATCGCGCGGTTGAGGAAGTCGACCTGATGCTGCTTGCGCAGGATCAGGTGCTCCAGCAGGTGCTCGAGGGCCTCCGAACGGCCCTCCCGCCCGGTCGGCTCGATCGCTTCCTGAAGGGTTTCCACGGCCGCCTCCTCGCACTCGATCAGCCAGCCGAGCGCCCCCTTGACCGCGGGCTCGAAGCGCAGCTCCGCGACCTCGGTCGTCGGCTGGCCACCGAAGGAGACGATCTTTTCGATCAGGAGGCGAGCGTCGCCGAGCTCCTCGTCGCCAAACTCGGTCAGTTTCGCCCCCAGCGCCTGAGCCTCGATCCCGACCAGGCTGGCGGCGGTGAGCGAATACTGCAGGGAGGAACGAAGCTGCAGTCCGAGAGCGGCATTGAGGCGATCGATCGCCTCCTGCTCGTCGAGTTTCTCTTCCGAGTCGGGCAAGGTCGACCCCCTCTACCCGGGCGGACCGTCTTTAAGCGGGAGGTGGGAGGGTGGTGTGCGCCGTCGGGTCGGGTTCGACCGGTCGCGGCCAGCGCAGATGCTCCGGCGCCTCGCGCATGCGGATGATCCGGGCCGGGCTGCCGGCGACGACGGCGTTGGCGGGGACGTCCTTGGTGACGACCGAGTTGGTGCCGACGATCGCGTTGTCGCCGACGCTGACGCCGCGGAGGACGCAGGCGCCGTAGCCGACCCAGACGTTGGAGCCGACCTCGACGTCGCGCATGTAGATGCCCTGGAGGCGGATCGGGCGCTCGGTCTCGACGACCCCGTGGTCGAAGTCGATGAACATCGCCCGGTCGGCGATCACGCACTGCTCGCCGATCCGCACGTGGCGGTAGGCGGAGATCGTGCACTCCTGGCCCATCACCGTCTTGGCCCCGATCTCTACCTCGCCCTCGTGGCAGCGGATCTTCGAGCCGTCGCCGATCCAGACGAAGCGGCCGAAGCGGATCTCGGCCTCGTCGCCGATCTGCAGTTCCAGCCGGCGCCCGAAGAAGACGAGGCCGTCGGTGCGCCAGCGGCGGCCGGCCCGGGTCAGCAGCCGGCGCCAGAGGTAGCGCCAGAGCAACCGCCCGTAGCGGTGGTTCAGCATTCGCTGCCGGGCGAGGAAACGGGTCGTGCGGATCACGGCGGCCGGGACTTTAGACTCACGCGCCAATGCCCGACGCCGCCAAAGCCGTCCCGCTCGCCGAGCGCCTCGTCGCCGGCGACAAGCGGGCGCTGGCGCGGGCGATAACGCTGATCGAGTCCGACGACCCCGCCGGCTGGGATCTCGTCCGCGAGGTCTACCCGCGCACGGGCAAGGCCCGCATCGTCGGCTTCACCGGTCCGCCGGGGGTGGGGAAGAGCACCCTGATCGGCGCGCTGACGGCGGAGCTGCGCAAAGCCGAGCGCGAGGTGGCGGTGCTCTCGATCGATCCCTCCAGCCCCTTCACCCAGGGCGCCCTGCTCGGCGACCGGGTGCGCCTCTCCGACCACTTCCTCGATCCCGGCGTCTTCATCCGCTCGATGGCCTCGCGCGGTGCCCTCGGCGGGCTCTCCGAGGCCGCCCTGCAGGTGGCACTGGTGATGGACGCCGCCGGCAAGGACGACGTCCTGATCGAGACCGTCGGCGTCGGCCAGGCCGAGATCGACATCGTCGACCACGCCGACACGATCGTGCTGGCGCTGATGCCCGGCTCGGGCGACTCGATCCAGGCGCTGAAGGCTGGGGTGATGGAGATCCCCGACGTGATCGTCGTCAACAAGTCCGACCACCCGATGACCGACACGATGGTGCGCGAGGTGCGCAGCGTGCTCGCCCTCTCCCACGACCCCGAGAGCTGGAAGGTGCCGATCCTGCGCACCGAGGCCGCCCGCGGCGAGGGCGTGGCCGAGCTGGCGGCGGCGATCGACGAGCACCGGGCCTTCATCGAGGCGGCGGGGACGCTGGCCGAGCGCCGCGCCCGCAACCTGCGCAGCGAGGTGCTCGGGATCGCCACCGCGCGAATGCGCCGCCGCCTCGAGGGCACCGCCGCCGAGGACCCGCGCACCGCCGAGCTGCTGGAGCGGGTCGTGCGGCGCGAGCTTGACCCCGCCAGCGCCGCGGTCCAGCTGCTGGAGTGGCAGGTCGATGGCTGAGGCGGCGGCGCTGCCGTCGGCGGCGGAGGTGGCGCGGTGGGTCGGGGCCGAGCTGCGTGAGATCGACGGCGCCGCGGTCGGCGCGGTGGACGGCTTCTTCGTCGACAGCGCCGGCGGCGACCCGGCCTGGCTGATCGCGCGGCTGGGCCGCCGTCGCTCGACCAGGCTCGTCGCGGTGCCGCTGCGCAGCTGCGCCGGCGTCGCCTTCGGGGTCTGGGTGGCGCTCGAGGGCGAGGAGCTGCGGACCGCCCCCGTCGTCGACCCGGCGCGGCCGCTGCGTCGCGAGCACGAGCTGACGATCTGCGCCCACTACGGGATCGGCGAGGCCGTGGGCCGCGCGGCCGCGGTCGCCGGCCGCCCCGAGGGCGAGGTCACGGCCGTGCCCCCCGGCGGCTGAGCCGATCGGCCCAGTTTCTCCCCGCGTCACATTTCCTTTCTAGCGTGACCCGTTGAACGGATCTCTACGAAGGGAATGGAATGCGGGCAAGAAGGGCAGTGACGGTTCTGGTCGTGGCGGTGAGCGGAGTGCTCGCCTTCGGTGGCTCCGGCGCTCTCGCCGCGAAGCACCATGGGCACGCGATGAAGCACGGGCACGCGAAGAAGCATCACGGTCACGCGATGCATCACGGCGGAGCAATGCACTAGACCGATGGCGCTGCTGATCCTCTTCGGGTTCGTCGCCGGCGCCGCCACCGCGCTCTCGCCGTGCGTGCTGCCGGTGCTGCCGATCGCGCTCTCGGCGGGCGCGACCGGCGGCCGCCGGCGGCCGCTCGGGATCGTCGCCGGGCTGACCGTCTCGTTCACTCTCGCGACGGTGGTGTTCGTCTACGTGATCGCCGCCCTCGGACTGCCCAACGACTTCCTCCGCAAGCTGGCGATCGTCGTCCTGCTCGGCTTTGGGATCACGCTGATGATCCCACCGCTGGCCGCCCGGCTCGAGGCCTGGATCAGCCGGTTCGCGAGCCGGGCCGGCGTCGCCAAGGGCAACGGCGACGGCTTCTGGTCAGGGACCGCCGTCGGAGGCAGCCTCGGCATCCTCTACCTGCCGTGTGCGGGCCCGATCCTGGCCGGCGTCATCGTCATCTCGGCCTCGCAGTCGTTCAGCGTCGGCAAACTCGCTGTCGCCTTCAGCTACGGCCTCGGCTCGGCCGTGGTCCTCTACTTCCTGATGCTTGGCGGGCGTCGGGTGATCAGGCCTCTGGCCAAGCGCGGGGCGGGCTTGCAGATCGCGATGGGCGCGGTGATGGTCGTCGTCGCCCTGGCGATGCTGGGCAACTACGACATCCGCTTCCAGAATCACATCGCCAGCAGCCTGCCCAGCTTCCTCGTCAACCCGACCAAGGGGCTCGAGGACACCGCGGCGGCCAAAGAAGCGCTGGCGGACCTCAGGGGCGGCGGCCACGGCGTCGGCTCCGAAGCGACCGGGGCGGCGCCGGAAACCACCGCTGCGGGCACGCTGCACCTGAAAGATCTCGGCACCGCGCCGGAATTCGTCGACAATCAGAGCTGGTTCAACACCCCGGGCGACCGGCCGCTGACCCTGCGTCAACTACGGGGCCGGGTCGTCCTCGTCGACTTCTGGACCTACAGCTGCATCAACTGCATCCGCACCCTGCCCTACCTGAAGGCCTGGGACGCCAAGTACCGCAAGGACGGTCTGACGATCGTCGGCGTCCACACGCCCGAGTTCCCGTTCGAGCGCGAAGCGAGCAACGTCGAAAGCGCGATCAACGAAAACGGGATCCGCTATCCCGTCGTCCAGGACAACGAACAGGCGACCTGGAACGCCTACGACAACCAGTACTGGCCGGCCGAGTACTTCATCGACGCCCGGGGCGAGGTTCGCTACGTCCACTTCGGCGAGGGTGAATATGGCGAGAAAGAGAAGGTGATCCGCGACCTCCTTGCCGAAGCGGGCCGCGAAGTCAAAGGCGGGGAGACGAATGTCAAGGCGATCGCCGCGTCGAGAACCGTGACCACCCCGGAGACCTACCTCGGCGCCGCCCGGGCCGAACGCTTCACCAACGCGATGCTCTCGCCGGGCTTGCACGATTTCACCGCACCGAAAGAGCTCCCCGCCAACGAATTCGCCTACCACGGCAGGTGGGACATCTCGCTCGACTCGGCGACGGCTGGTTCCGGGGCCTCGCTCGATCTCAACTTCGGCGCCCGCCGCGCCTACCTCGTGCTCGGCTCGCCCGGGCGCGACCGCCGGGTGAAGGTGCTGCTCGATGGGCATCCGATCTCCGCTGCCGACGCCGGCTCCGACGTCCACGGCGGCGCCGTGACCGTGACCGGCCAGCGTCTCTACAACCTCGTCGACCTGCCCAAGGTTGGCCACCACGTGCTGACCCTGGAACCGGAAGCTGGGGTCGAGGGATATGCCTTCACCTTCGGTTAGCCGCGAGTCCGCCCGCCCAACCGCGACAATCGCGGTCGTGGCCGACTCCTCGCAGGGCACCGTGCTGGTCGTCGATGACGAGCCGACGATCCTCGATGTCGTCGGCCGCTACATGGAGCGGGCGGGCTACGAGACCCATCGCGCCGCCGACGGTCCCGAGGCCCTGCGGCTGGCTGCGGAGCATCGTCCCGACCTGGTCGTGCTCGACCTGATGCTGCCGGGGATCGACGGGATCGAGGTGATGCGGCAGCTGCACGAGGCGGCGGGCCCGCGGATCGCGGTGATCCTGCTGACCGCCCGCGGCGAGGAGTCCGACCGCCTCGTCGGCCTGCGCCAGGGCGCCGACGACTACGTCGTCAAGCCGTTCTCCCCGGCCGAGCTGGTCGCCCGGGTCGGCGCCGTGCTGCGGCGCGTCTCGCCGCCGGACGAGGAGGCGCCGCCGATCGAGCACGGGCCGCTGCGGATCGAGCCGGCGACGCGGAGCGTGTTCCTCGATGGCGAGGAGCTGTCGCTGACCATGCGCGAGTTCGACCTGCTCGCCTACCTCGCCATGCACCCGGGCCGCGTCTACTCGCGCGATCAGCTGATGGAAGCGGTCTGGGGCGAGCCCTTCTTCGAGGACACCAGCACCGTCACCGTCCACGTCCGCCGCCTCCGCGCCAAGCTCGGCGACGACCCCAACCAGCCCCGCTTCATCGAGACGGTCTGGGGCGTCGGCTACAGGTTGCGACCGTGAAGCGCGCCGTCGTCATCGCCGTCGCCGCCTTCCTCGCCGGCGCCGCCGCGGTGGCCGTCCCCGGCCACATGGGCGCCGACCAGGTCCTGCTGGTCGTGCTCGCCGCCGCCGGCGCCGCGCTGGCGGCGGCGCTCGCCGTGCGCCTGGCGATGGAGGAGCGCTCGCGCCACGAGATCGAGGAGGCGCGGCGCCAGCTCGTCGCCGCCGCCTCACATGACCTGCGCACGCCGCTCGCCTCGCTGCGGCTGCTGGTCGAGTCGATCGACGACGGGGTGGCGACGGGGGAGACCCGCGACCGCTATCTGAGGGAGATCCGCACCCACGTCGCCGTCCTCAGCGACCTCGTCGACGACCTTTTCGAGCTTTCGCGGATCGAGGCCGGCGACATCTCCTGGACGATGCGCCAGGTCGAGCTGCACGAGCTGATCGGCGACACGGTGGCGGCGATGCGGGCCCCGGCCGGCGAGCGCGGCGTCAGCCTCGCCGCCGAGCTGCCGGCGGGCGAGCTCGTCGCCAGCGCCAATGCCGAGAAGGTCCAGCGCGTCCTCTTCAACCTGATCCAGAACGCGATCCGCCACACCCCCGCCGACGGCAGCGTCACCGTCCGCGCCCGGCCCAGCGCGGGCGGGGTCGAGGTCGAGGTGGCCGACAGCGGCGAGGGGGTCCCAGCCGGCGACGGCGAGCGCGTCTTCGAGGCCTTCTACCGCGGCGACGCCGCCCGCGGCGAGGACGGCGCGGGCCTCGGCCTCGCCATCTCCCGCGCGATCGTCGAGGCCCACGGCGGCAGGATCTGGCTCGAAGACGGGGCGCCCGGCACCCGGGTCCACTTCACGCTGAAGGGCGCTTGAGGGCTAGCAGCCGAGCTGGCGGGCGATCACCATCTGTTGTACCTCGTCGGTGCCCTCGCCGATCGTGAGGATCTTGGCGTCGCGGTAGAAACGGCAGACCGGGTACTCCTCGATGAAGCCGTAGCCGCCGTGGATCTGCACCGCCTCCTCGGTCGCTTTGACCGCGAGACGCCCGGTGATCAGCTTTGCCTGGGCGGCGGTGAGGGTGAAGGACTGGCCGGCATCCTTCTCCAGCGCCGCCCGCCAGGTCAGCAGCCGCGCCGCCTCGATCTGGGCCGAGAGGTCGGCGATCTTGGCCTGGATCGACTGGAACTTGGAGATCGACTGGCCGAAGGCCTGGCGCTCCTTGGCGTAGGCAATCGCCTCGTCGAGGGCACCCTGGGCGAGGCCGACGCCCATCGCGGCGACGCCGATCCGGCCGCCGTCGAGGATGTGGAGGAAGTTCTTGAAGCCCTCGCCGCGGCGCCCGAGCAGGCTCGACTCCGGCAGCTTGCAGTCCTCGAAGCTGAGCGGCCGCGTGTCGGAGGCGTTCCAGCCCATCTTGCGGTAGGCCTCGCCGATCTCGTAGCCAGGGGTGCCGTTGGGCACGATCAGGTTGGAGACCTCCTTGCGCCCGTTGACCTCGCCGGTGACCGCGGTGATCGAGACACAGCCGGAGATCTCGGTCCCGGAGTTGGTGATGAACTGCTTCGCCCCATTGACCGTCCACTCGCCGTCGGCCAGCGCCGCCCGGGTGCGGACGTTGCCGGCGTCGGAGCCGGCCTCCGGCTCGGTCAGCCCGAAGGAGGCGAGCCGCTGCCCGCTGCATAGCTGCGGCAGCCACTCGTCCTTCTGCTCGTCGCTGCCCCAGAGGTAGATCGGCATCGTCCCCAGCGAGGTGTGCGCGGCCATCGTGATGCAGACCGAGGAGTCGATCCGCGCCAGCTCTTCCACCGCCAGCACGTAGGACAGCGTGTCCGCCCCACCGCCCCCGTACTCCTGCGGGAACGGGATCCCCATCAGCCCCAGCCCGCCCAGCTTCTCGACGATCTCGTAGGGAAAGGCCTTGGTCCGGTCCAGCTCCTCCGCCACAGGCTTGACCTCCTGTCGAGCGAAGTCACGGACGGTGTCTCGAAGCAGCTTCTGCTCGTCGGAAAGATCGAAGTTCACGGCTGGAACCCTATGCGGAACTACAGCTGCAGGCTCTTGACCTGCAAGAGCTCCTCGAGGCCGTAACGACCGTTCTCCCTGCCATGCCCCGACTGCCCGTAGCCGCCGAACGGCGCCAGCGGGTTGAAGGCGCCGCCGTTGATCTCGATCTGCCCCGAGCGAATCCGCTTGGCGACCCCGATCGCCCGCTCCTGGTCGCCGGACCAGACGCCGCCGGCGAGCCCGTAGGGGCTGTCGTTGGCGATCCGTACCGCCTCCTCCTCGCCGTCGTAGGGCTGGATCGCCAGCACCGGGCCGAAGATCTCCTCCTGGGCGATCGTCATCTCCGGCGTCACCTCGGAGAAGACGGTGGGGCGGACGAAGTAGCCGCGGTCGAGCCCCTCGGGCGCCTCGCCACCGCCGGTCACCAGCTTCGCGCCCTCGGCCTCGCCCTTCTCGATGTAGCCGCGCACGCGCTGGCGCTGGACGTCGGAGACGAGCGGGCCGAGCCGGGTCGAATCGGCAAACGGGTCGCCGGGGGTGAACGCCTCAGCGGTGGCGGCGGCGATCTGCTCGGCTTCGGCCAGCTTGTCGCGCGGGACCAGCATCCGGGTCAGGGCACTGCAGGTCTGGCCCGAGTTGAGGAAGCACTTGGCAACGCCGTCGGGGATCGCCCGGGCGAGGTCGGCGTCGTCGAGGATCACGTTCGGCGACTTGCCGCCGAGCTCCATCGCCACCGGCTTCACGCTCGCCGAGGCGAGCTCGCTGACCCGCTTGCCGGCCCGGGTCGAGCCGGTGAAGGAGACCATGTCGACGCCGGGGTGGGCGGCGATCGCCTCGCCGACGACCGGACCGGTCCCGGTGACCAGGTTGAAGACGCCGGCGGGGAGGCCGGCGGCCTCGATCACCTCGGCCAGCAGGAAGGCGTTCAGCGGCGTCACCTCGCTGGGCTTGAGGACGACCGTGCAGCCGACCGCGAGAGCGGGGGCGACCTTGCAGGCGATCTGGTTCAGCGGATAGTTCCAGGGAGTGATCGCGCCGAGCACGCCGACCGGCTCGCGCAGCACCCGCGAGTTGCCGATCTCCTCCTCCCAGGCGATTTCGTCCATCAGCTTCGGCATCGCTCCGAACTGAGCGGTCGGCAGCCCGACCTGGATCATCTGACTCAGCTTCAGCGGCATCCCCAGCTCCTCGGTGATCGTCGCCGCGATCTCCTCGCTGCGCTCCCCGAGCCCGGCGGCGATCGCCGCCATGTAGCCGGCGCGCTCCTCGCGCGAGGTCCTCGACCAGGAGTCGAAGGCGGCGCGCGCGGCGGCGACGGCGCGGTCGGCGTCGTCCGGAGAGCAGGCGGGCACCGTGCCCATCGCCTCCTCGGTGGTCGAGTTGATCACCTCGATCGGCTCGCTGCCGGACGGCGCGACCCACTCGCCGTCGATGAAGACCCTGTCTCGAACCTGAAGCTCCGCCGCAGTCGCCATCCCACTCCTCCTCAACGCTCGCTCACCCGATTGGCTGTGTGGCCAACGCTAGCGCCTCGATCTTCCGGTGACGAGCGGAGGAAGTCCGGCGCGGGGAGGAAGGGGGGAGAGGACTAGGCCGACTCGCCCGCGGCCGCCGCCGCCAGCGCCGCGGCCCGGCCCGGCCCGGGAACCTGGATCGCGTCCCGGGCGGTGAGGGTCTCGCCACACGCTTCGCAGACGCCGCGCTCGCTGACGTGGCCGCCGCAGACCTTGTGCCGGATCAGTTTCGGCGGGCCGCCCGGGGTGGGCGAGTAGCGGTCGCCCCAGTTGAGCAGGGCGATCAGGGTCGGCCAGAGATCGAGGCCCTTCGCGGTCAGGAAGTACTCGTAGCGGGCGGGACTCTCCTGGTACTGGCGGCGCTCGAGGATGTCCTCGTCGAGGAGGCGCTGCAACCGCGCCGAGAGCACGTTTCGGGCTACCCCCAGAGAGCTCTGCATCTCGCCGAAGCGGCGGTTGCCGTTGAAGACGTCGCGCACGATCAGCAGCGACCAGCGCTCGCCGATCACCTCCAGCGAGTTGGCGATCGAGCAGAGCTGGTTCGGATAGTCACGGTGCAGCACCGTGTGATCTTCGCACACATGGTTGCATCAAGCAACTGACTGAGGTATGGTCCCGCCGACATCAGTTGCTTGACGAAACCGAGTACCACCTGCCTGATCGGAGGCGCCTCATGAAGCTGATCCACAGACACCGGAACCGGCAGCGCGGCCTGGCCCGGCGCGTGGCGATAAGCCAGGCGGAGATCACCGCCGACCTGCACTACCGCGGCGGCTCGCGCCTGGCGGCCCAGCCGTCCGCCGTGAGGCGGAGCGGCCGATGAGCGCGGACGCAGCCGACGGGCTCGTCCTCGCCCCCGAGGGGACGGCCGCAGGCGTCGCCGAGGCCTTCGCCGCCTCCAGCCCCGAGACCTCGCGCCGCCGCACCCTGGTCTGGCAGGACCCGGTGGCGACCGCGGCGGCAGGGGCGACGATGACCGGGATGGAGTACATGACCGCCGTCGTCACCGGCCAGGTACCGCCGCCGCCGATCGCGGTGACGATGAGCCTGCGGCCGGTCGAGCTGGAGGAGGGGCGGGTCGTCTTCGAGGGCGAACCGGGGGAGGAGCACTACAACCCGATCGGCGTCGTCCACGGCGGTTACGCCGCCACCCTGCTCGACTCGGCGCTCGGCTGCGCGGTGCACACGACGCTGCCCGCCGCCGTCGCCTACACCTCGCTCGGGCTCGAGGCCAAGTACGTGCGCCCGATCACCCGCGACACCGGCCGAGTCCTCTGCGAGGCCACGGTCCTCTACCGCGGCCGCAAACAGGCGACCGCCGAGGCGACCCTGACTGCGGCCGACAGCGGCAAGCTGATCGCCTCCGGCACCGCGACCTGCATGATCCTCGGCGGATAGTCAGAGGGGCTGACCGGGTGAGTTCACCACACCCCCGTGTGGAAAAAACGTCAGGCGGCGCTCTGGGCGCGCGCCAGCTCGACCAGCAGGCGGACGCCGAAGCCGCTGGCGTCGTTGCCGGTGTACTCGCGGCCGACTTCCCAGGCGGTGCCGGCGATGTCGACGTGCGCCCAGGGCGTCTCGCCGACGAACTCCTCGAGGAAGGAAGCAGCGGTGATCGTCCCCGCCTTGCGCTTCGAAGCGAGGTTGGAGAGGTCGGCGACGGTGCCCTTCATCAGCGCCTTGAACTCGGGGTGGAGGGGGAGGCGCCAGGTCAGCTCGCCGCTCTCCTCGCCGGCCCGCGCCACCGCCGCGGCGAGTTCGTCGTCGTTGGCGATCACCGCGGCGTAGGTGGACCCGAGCGCGATCACGACGGCGCCGGTCAGGGTCGCGAGGTCGACCAGGCGCTCGGCGCCGAGCTCGACCGCGTAGGCGAGCGCGTCGGCGAGGATCAGCCGGCCCTCGGCGTCGGTGTTGTTGACCTCGACGGTGACGCCGTTGTACTGGGTGATCACGTCGCCGGGCTTGATCGCCGTTCCCGACGGCATGTTCTCGGTCGAGGGCACGACGGCGACGAGGTCGACCGCGAGCCCGAGCTCGGCGATCGCGGCCACCGCCTCCAGCACCGCCGCCGCCCCGGACATGTCGTACTTCATCTCGTGCATCCCGGCCCCGGGCTTGAGCGAGATCCCGCCGGTGTCGAAGGTGACGCCCTTGCCGACCAGGCCGAGGGTCGGCCCGGAGCCGCCGCCGGAGTAGCGCAGGACAATCAGCCGGGCCGGCTCGCCGCCGCCGCGGCTGACCGCGACCAGGCCGCCCATGCCTTTGGCGGCGATCTGCTCCGGCCCGAGCACGTCGACCGTGACCGCGTCGTGGCCGGCGGCGATCTCCTCGGCGCGGCTCGCCAGGTAGCTCGGCGTGGCGAAGTTGGCGGGGGTGCTCTGCAGGTCGCGAGCGCGGTTCTGGGCCTCGGCGTAGACGCGGGCCGTCGCCGTCGCGGCGGCGACGCTCTCCGGTCCCAGCAGAGTCAGCGACTCGATGCCCGCTGCCGGCGCGTCGTCCTCCGGCGCCCCCTTGCCCTTGAAGCGGTCGAAGCGGTAGGAGCCGAGGATCGTCCCGGTGACGAGCGCTTCCGCCGCCGCCGCATCGTCGCCGGACTCCGGCAGCGCCCAGGCGACCGAGCTCACTTCCAGTCGCCCGGCTTCCTTCGCCGCCAGCGCCGCCGCGACGCGCAGGCGCTCGTTGTCGGCCTCCTCGCGCTTGCCGAGCCCGATCACGAGGACGCGGGCCCCGGCGGCGTGCAGCAGCAGCTTCTTCTTGAAGGCTCCCTGGGCGTCGTCCGCGCCGGCGAGCCCGGCAATCGCCTCCGGCAACGACCCGCCCTCGTGCAGGCCGACTACCGCGAGCTCGGCCCCCGCCGCGAGCGGCTCGCTCTGACTGACCATGACCTTCACCGGGCGCGAGTCTACGCATTGACCGCAGGCCGGTCGGTATCGTCACCGACCGGCCTCGGCGCCCACTTCGACCGAACCCAACGACCCGTAGAAGAAAGGCAGTAGATGCCCAGCTCAGTGATCCTCGGAACCGCGCGTACCCCCTTCGGCAAGATGGGTGGGGCACTCTCCACCCTCGGCGCCACCGACCTCGGCGGCCAGGTGATCGAGGCGGCGCTGGAGCGCTCCGGCGTCGAGCCCGCGCAGGTCGAGCAGGTCGTCTTCGGCCAGGTCCTGCAGGCCGGCCAGGGTCAGATCCCCTCGCGCCAGGCCCAGATCAAGGGCGGCATCCCCAGGGACGTCCCCTCCGAGACCGTGAACAAGGTCTGCGCCTCCGGCATGCGCACGCTCGGCATCGCCGACATGGCGATCCGTGCCGGCGACGCCGAGGTTGCCGTCACCGGCGGCATGGAGTCGATGAGCCAGGCGCCGTACCTGCTGCCCGGCGCCCGCTTCGGCTTCCGCATGGGGGACGTCACCGCGGTCGACGCGATGACCCACGACGGGCTCACCAACCCCTTCACCGAAAAGCAGATGATCAACGAGGCCAGCGAGGTCTCCAACGAGCTCGAGATCACCCGCCTCGACATGGACCGCTTCGCCGAGCGCTCGCACCGGCTCGCCGCCGAGGCGACCGAGGCCGGCCGCCTCGCCGACGAGATCGTCGGCGTCACCGTGAAGACCCGCAAGGGCGAGAACACGGTCGAGGCCGACGAGGCGATCCGCCCCGACACCACCCTGGAGACGCTGGCGAAGCTGCGCGCGATCGGTGGCGAGGACGCCACCCACACCGCCGGCAACGCCCCCGGCGTCAACGACGGCGCCGGCGCGATCGTCGTCGCCTCCTCCGACTGGGCCGAGCGCGAAGGCCGCACCCCGCTGGCCCGCGTCCTCTCCTACGGGATGGTCGGCGACGACTTCGCCTACCTGGCGAAAACGCCCGCCAACGCCGCCAAGCAGGCGCTGGAGAAGATCGGCAAGAGCCCCGCGGACGTCGACCTCTGGGAGATCAACGAGGCCTTCGCCTCGGTCGCCCTCAACTCGGTGCGGATGCTCGGCGTCGACGAGGACAAGGTCAACGTCAACGGCGGCGCGATCGCCCTCGGCCACCCGATCGGCGCCTCCGGCTCCCGCATCGTCGGCGCCCTCGTGCACGAGCTGCAGCGCCGCGGCGGCGGCCTCGGTGTCGCCGCGATCTGCTCTGGCGGCGGGCAGGGCGACGCGATCGTGATCGAAGTCCCGGGGAGCTGAGCTTGAGCCGCGGCGCGGCCTTCTTCGATCTCGACAAGACCCTGATGGCGGGGTCTTCCGGGATGCAGTTCGCCCGCGTCGCGGCCCAGCACGGGATCGTCAGGCGCCGCCAGCTCGCCAGCTGGGGCGTCGAGCACCTGCGCTACCGCCTGCGCGGCACCACCGACGAGCGCACCGGAGAGGTCCTGCGCGCGGCCCGCGAGCTGATCCGCGGGGTGCCGGCGAAAACGGTCGAGCGGATGGGGCCGGAGGTGATGGCGGCGGTGCTGCCCCGCGTCTTCCCGCAGATGCTGGACGAGGTCCACGCCCACCAGGACGCCGGCCGGCCTACCTTCATCGTCTCCGCCGCCGGCAACGACGTGGTCGAGTCCCTGGCCCAGGTGCTGGGGATGGAGGGCGGCATCGGCACCCGCTACGAGGTCGACGCCGAGGGCAGCTTCACCGGCCGCTTCGAGGGCCCCTTCGTCTACGGCCCCGGCAAGGTCGAGGCGATGCAGGCCTTCGCCGACCGCCACGAGATCGATCTCGACGCCTCCTACGCCTACTCCGACTCGCTCTCGGACCTGCCGATGCTGCGCGCCGTCGGCCACCCGGTCGCGGTCAACCCCGACCCGCCGCTGGCCGCGCTCGCCCGCGAAGAGGGCTGGCAGACGATGCGCTTCGAGCGCCTCGGCCGCCGCCTCGTCGCGGTCGCGGTGACCCTGCTGGCCACCGTCGCCGGCTTCGGGGCCTCGCGCGTCGCCGCCCGCCGCAGGCCGCCGCCCCGCCGTTTCGCCAGGCGGCCCTAGACTTCTCCCATGGCAGCCGAGCCGGGTTCGAAGCCGGAGTTCAAGCAGCGCGAGGCCGAGTTCACGACCATCTCCGGTCAGGAGATCGAGCCGCTCTACGGTCCAGAGGACGTCGACCCCGAGCTCGAGCAGCGGGTCGGCGAGCCCGGCGAGTACCCCTTCACTCGCGGTCCCTACCCCTCGATGTACCGGGGACGGCTCTGGACGATGCGCCAGTTCGCCGGCTTCGGCACCGTCGAGGAGACCAACGAGCGCTTCCACTACCTGCTGGACCACGGCCAGACCGGGCTCTCGACCGCCTTCGACATGCCCACCCTGATGGGCTACGACTCCGACCACGAGCGCAGCCTCGGCGAGGTCGGCCGCGAGGGAGTCGCGGTCGACACGCTCGACGACATGGAGCAGCTCTTCGCCGGGATCCCGCTCGGCGGCGTCACCACCTCGATGACGATCAACGCCCCGGCGGCGATCCTGCTCGCCTACTACGTGCTGGTCGGCGAGAGCCAAGGCGTGCCGCCCGAGAAGCTGGGGGGGACGATCCAGACCGACATCCTCAAGGAGTACATCGCCCAGAAAGAGTGGTGCTTCCCGATCGAGCCGGCGATGCGGCTGGTCACCGACATGATCGAGTGGTGCACTCAGAACATGCCACGCTGGCATCCGGTCTCGATCTCCGGGTACCACATCCGCGAGGCCGGATCGACCGCCCAGCAGGAGCTCGCCTTCACGCTCAAGGACGGCTTCACCTACGTCGAGCGGGCGCTCGAGCGCGGCCTCGACGTCGACGACTTCGCTCCCCGCCTCTCCTTCTTCTTCAACGCCCACGTCGACTTCTTCGAGGAGATCGCCAAGTACCGGGCGGCGCGCCGGATCTGGGCGCGGGAGCTGCGCGACACCTACGGCGCCAAGCGCGAGGAGTCGATGCGGCTGCGCTTCCACACCCAGACCGCGGGCGTCTCGCTGACCGCGCAGCAGCCGCTCAACAACATCGTCCGCACCTCGTTGGAGGCGATGGCGGCGGTGCTCGGCGGCACCCAGTCGCTGCACACCAACTCCTACGACGAGGCGCTGGCGCTGCCGACCGAGGAGGCGGTCCGGGTCGCCCTGCGCACCCAGCAGATCATCGCCGCGGAGTCCGGCGTCACCGCCACCGCCGATCCGCTCGGCGGCTCCTGGTTCGTCGAGAAGCTGACCGACGAGATGGAGGCCGCCGCCTACGGCTACTTCGCCCGCATCGACGAGCTGGGGGGGATGGTCGAGGCGATCCGCCGCAACTTCCCCCAGCGCGAGATCGCCGACGCCTCCTTCACCTACCAGCAGGAGCTGAACGAGCGCAAGCGGATCGTCGTCGGCGTCAACGACTTCGTCCAGGAGGACGAAGAGCCGACCCCGATCCTGAAGATCGACCCGTCGCTCGAACGCAAGCAGACCGACCGCCTCGCCGCCACCCGCGCCCGCCGCGACGGCGCCGCCGTCGAGAGCGCCCTGGCCGAGCTGAAGCGGGTCGCCGCGACGGACGGCAACCTGATGGAGCCGATCATCGCCGCCGCCCGCGTGCGCGCCACCGAGGGCGAGATGATTTCCGCGATGCAGGAGATCTTCGGGACCTACACCGAGTCGCCGGTGTTCTAGGCTTCCGCCGCCGATGACCACCGCCACCGCCCGCAAGATTCGCGTCGTCGTCGCCAAGCCCGGCTTGGACGGCCACGACCGCGGCGCCAAGATCATCGCCCGCGCCCTGCGCGACGCCGGCATGGAGGTCATCTACACCGGCCTGCACCAGACCCCGGAGCAGATCGCCGAGACGGTGATCCAGGAGGACGCCGACGCGGTCGGCCTCTCGATCCTCTCCGGCGCCCACATGACCCTGGTCCCGAAAGTCGTGGCGCTGCTCGCCGCCCAGGGCGTCGACGACGTCCTGGTCACGGTCGGCGGCACGATCCCGGCCGACGACATCCCCGAGCTGAAGAAGCTCGGCGTCGCCGCCGTCTTCACCCCGGGCGCCGGAACCGACGAGATCGTCGACTTCATCCGCGCCGGCGCCACCGAGCGCCACGAGCGCGGCGAATGACTTCCCGCCGGGCCGGGTAACATCCCCCCGATTGACTGGTCAATCAACCAGTCGCCCGCAACCGATAACATGCCCGCCCGCAAAGGGCCCGCGAGGCGCATTTCGCAGCCCGCGAAGACCTGAGAATCGTTTCCCCAAGGAGGCTTCACTTGAAGATCTGCGTCCTGGTCAAGGAGGTTCCGGACGCCGCGGTACAGAAGCGCATCGATCCGAACACGATGCGACTGGACCGTGGCGGCGAGAAAAACCTCAATCCCTTCGATACCCACGCCCTCGAGGCGGCGATGCAGATCAAGGAGGGTGGAGCGATCCCGGTCGAGGAGGTCGTGGCCGTGACCATGGGTCCGGGCTCCGCCGTCCGCGCTCTGCACAAGGCCGTCGCCCTCGGCGCCGACCGTTCCGTGCACCTTTCCGACGACGCCCTCCAGGGCTCCGACGTCTGCGCCACCGGCTACTCGCTGGCCAAGGTGCTCGAGTCCGAGAGCCCCGACCTGGTCCTGCTGGGCCAGCAGTCCGATGACGGCGAGTGCTACACGATCGGTGCCGTCGTCGCCGACCACCTGCAGATGCCCTCGCTGACCCAGGTGATCCAGATCGACGTCAACGACGGCAAGCTCCGCTGCGAGCGCCAGGCCGAGTACGGCTACGACACCGTCGAGATCGAGCTGCCCGCCGTGATCAGCGTCGGCGACGCGATCAACGAGCCCCGCTACCCGAGCCTGAAGGCGATCATGGGCGCGAAGAAAAAACCGCTCGACACCAAGGCCACTGGCGACGTCAGCATCGACGGCGGCATGGTCGGCGGGTCCGGCTCCAAGACCAAGGTCCTCGCGCTCAACCCGCCCCCCGCCAAGGTGGCCGGCGAGATCATCGAGGACGAGGACACCAACGAGACGGTCGAAAAGATCGTCGCCTGGCTCGACGAGAGGAAGCTGATCTAGATGGCAGGCATCCTGGTTTACGCCCTGCACGACGACGAGGGCAACTTCAACAAGAACTCACTCGGGGCGATCTCCGAGGCGGCCAAGCTGGCTGGCGAAATCGGCGGCGAGGCCGCGGCTCTGGTCGTCGGCGACATCGCCGACGACGCCTGCGCCGGCCTCGGCAACTGGGGCGCGGCCAAGGTCTACCGGGCCAAGAGCGTCCCGGAGGGCCTGGCCCAGCCGATCGTCGACGCGATGGCCAAGGTCATCACCGAGAACGACATCTCCTACGCCCTGTTCGGCGGCGGGCTGCTCGGCTTCGAGATCGGCGCCGGCCTCACCGCCCGCCTCAACGCCGGCGTCACCATGGAGGTCACCGAGGTCAAGGTGCAGGACGGCAAGCTGGTCGCCGAGCGCCCGATCCTGCAGGACTCCGAGATCGCCGACGTCGGTTACGTCAGCGAGCCCGGCATCATCATCAGCCGCCTCAACGCGTTCGACGCCAAGGAGAGCGGCGGCACGGCCGAGGTCGTCGACGTCGAGGTGGAGCTCTCGGCCTGGTCGACCAAGGCGACGATGGTCCAGCGCGGCGAGCAGCGTGGCGCCGACGTCAACATCGAGGACGCCGACATCCTGGTCGGCGGCGGTCGTGGCCTCGGAGCCAAAGAGGGCTTCGAGCTGGCCGAGGAACTGGCCGAGTCGATGGGCGGCGCCGTCGCCGCGACCCGCGCGGTCGTCGACGCCGGCTGGTACCCCTACGCGGCCCAGATCGGCCAGACCGGCAAGACGGTCGCGCCGAAGCTCTACCTCGCCGCCGGCGTCTCCGGCGCGATTCAGCACAAGGTCGGAATGCAGAACTCGGAGAACATCCTGGCGATCAACAAGGATCCGAACGCGCCGATCTTCGAGTTCTCGGATCTCGGCGTGGTCGGCGATCTGCACAAGATCGTCCCCAAGCTGACCGAGGCGATCAAGGCGAAGAAGGGCGGCTGAGCAAGTGCCGGGGATAGCGCCGAGCGAGTTCCCCCCGCCGTTCGATTCGGCCGATGTGATCGGCCCGCCCACGGACGCGGAGGACGAGCGCATCGAGGTTGGCGTGGCGATCGTCGGCGGTGGCCCCGCCGGCCTCGCCTGCGCCAACAAAGTCATGCAACTGCTCGAGCACGAGCCGGAGCTGACCGAGAAGCTCGGCGAAGTCCCCGTCGCCGTCATCGAGAAGGGCAAAGTCGCCGGAGCGCACCTGCTCTCCGGCGCCAACATGCGCCCCTCGGCGATGGAAGAGCTGTTCCCCGACCTGCCCAAGGATGAGTGGCCGGTCTACCAAGAGGTCACCAAGGACGCGGTCTACATGTTGACCTCGAAGGCGGCGCTGCCCCTGAAGCCGATGCCGCCGAATTTCAAGAACCACGGCAACTACGTCACCTCGGTCTCGAAACTGGGCCGCTTCCTCTCCGACAAAGCCGAGGAAGCCGGCGTCTACATCCTCTCCGAGACCGCCGCGACCAAATTGCTGGTCGAGGACCGGGTCGTCAAGGGCGTGCGCTCCGGCGACCGCGGCCGCGGCAAGGACGGCGAAGAGCTCGGCAACTTCGAGCCGGGCTCCGATGTGATCGCCAAGGCCACCGTGCTCGCCGAGGGGACCGTCGGCCATCTCAGCTACGCCGCCTACGACTACTTCGACCTGCACGGCGCCGACCCGATGCGCTGGGAGCTCGGGGTCAAAGAGGTCTGGGAGGTGAAGGAGCCGCTCGACCGGGTGATCCACACGATGGGCTGGCCGCTGCGCAAAGCCGCCCGCTTCAACGAGTTCGGCGGCAGCTTCATCTACCCGATGGGCGAGGACAAGATCTGCATCGGCCTCGTGGTCGGCCTCGACTACACCGACGCCACCTTCAGCTGCCACGACGCACTGCAGTTGCTCAAGACCCACCCCTTCATCAAGAAGATCCTCGACGGCGGCAAGCGGGTCGCCTGGGGCGCCAAGACGATTCCCTCCGGCGGCTATTTTTCGATGCCGAAGCGGCTCGCGGTGCCGGGGATGATGATCGCCGGCGACGCCGCCAGCATGGTCAACGTGCCGACCCTGAAGGGCGTCCACTACGCGATGCACGCGGGGATGTACGCGGCGGAGACGATCGTCGAGACCCTGAAGAAGGACATCGACTCGGTCAACTTCGAGGCCTACGACGAGAAGGTCCACAACTCGCTGATCGAGAAGGAGATCTACGAGTCGCGCAACATGCGCCAGCCCTTCTCCAAAGGCTTCTTCGTGGGCGGCGCGATCGCCTCGGCGATGACCGTGACCAAAGGCAACTTCCCCGGCGGCCACTGGAGCCAGGAGGACGACGCCGAGCACGCGATGGATCTCGGCAAAGCCGGCGACATGTACGTCAAGGCCGACAACGAGCTGACCTTCAACAAGCTCGACTCGGTCTTCCTCTCGGGCAACGCGACCCGCGACGACGCTCCCAACCACGTCCGCATCCAGACCCGCGTCCCCAAGGAGATCGCCCAGACCTGGGTCTCGATGTGCCCGGCCCAGGTCTATGAGATCCCCGAGGACCAGCTCGAGAGCGGCGCCGCCACCGTCGACGTCCACGTCACCGCCTCCAACTGCGTCCAGTGCGGCGCGATCACCGCCAAGGGCGGCCGGCTGACGCTGCCCGAGGGCGGCGACGGGCCTCTGTACCAGGAGACGTAGGGGCGGGCGCCCCGGACAAGGGCGCCTGCGGGCGAGGTTTACGTTCTCGGCACCCTTGTCCGGGTCGCCCGCTGCGTAGGTCCCCAGGCCCCGCGGGATGCTCCTCGCGGTCGGCTTTTTTGCTGGCATGCGCGCCGGTGCGGTGGCGGGCGGTCAGGTTCGCCTCCCAGCTCTTGTAGTTGTTTTGTCTGCAATCTCTAGTACGGTGGCTTCGTGACGCGAACCAAGGCACTTGTCCTGATCCTCGGCGGTTGCCTGCTCTTTGAGACGGTTGCAATTTCGGTCATGTACGCGGTGGGCCTGCCCGGAGAGGTTCTCAGCCTGGGGGCCCTGATCCCCCTCCTGGTCGGCCCTTTTTGCGGCGCCCTGGTGATCATGCACTTCGGCGCCTATGGTGAGCGCCCCCGCCGCTGAGCTTCCGCCCGCGATGGATATGGTCGCCCCGTGCTGGCCCTCGGGATACTCGCGGCCGTAGGGGCCTCGTGCCTCTACAACACCTCGATCGCGTTGCAGGCGCTGGAGGCGCGGGATGTGGGGCACGAGCATTCGCTGCGGATCTCGTTAATCGGGAAGCTGGTGCGGAACCCGAAGTGGTTAGGGGCGACGGCGCTGGGGTTCTTGGGCTGGCCGCTGGAGATCGTGGCGCTGCTGCTGGCGCCGCTGACGGTGGTGCAGCCCTGCCTGGTCAGCGGCTTGATCGTGCTGCTCTGGCTCGGGGCGACGAAGCTGGGCGAGTCGCCGGGGCGGCGTGAGTTCGTCGCGGTGGCGGCGATCGTCGTCGGGGTCGCCGGCGTCGCCTGGGCCGCGCCCGATCGCACCACCGACCACGCCGGCACCGCCGCGATCGTGATCGCGCTCGGCCTGGTCGCGATCCCGGTCGCGGCCCCGTATGTGTTCAGGCGCCGTGCCGCCTCGCTCAGCCTGCTCGCCGTGCTTGGGGCCGGCTTCGGCTACGCCTGGACCGCGATCGCCAGCAAGCTCCTCACCGACGAGCTGGCGGCCGGGACGCTGCTGGTGGCGGTCGTCTGGCTCGCTACCGCCCTCGCCTCCGAGGGCCTGGCGCTGCTGAGTGAGATGAGTGCGCTGCAGCGGCGGCCGGCCACCCACGTGGCGCCGGTGATGTTCGCGGTCCAGGTCCTGGTGCCGGTGATCCTGGCGCCGCTGATCTTCGAAGAGAAGTGGTCGACGACCCCCCTCGACGGCGCCGTATTGGTCGCTTTCATGGCCGTGGCGCTGGCCGGGACGACCCTGCTGGCGGGCTCCCGGGTGGTCGGCGCCGTGATCGAGTCCGCCCACGCGGGCGACTGATCTTCGGCTCGTTTGGGTATTTGGTCCGGTTTCGCTGCTAGCCTTGCGGCCCCTTCGGCGCAGTAACCGTCAAGTCCCGCCAAGGCGCGATCCCAGTCACACTCACTTAAGGAGTCATCGTAGGCCCCGCAGAAACAACCCGGCCTGATGCGACCAAGTTCGCGATCGGGTTCGATCACCGCGACCGCACGCGCCTGTTCGAGCTGTGGACCGAGATCCTCGATTCCGAGCAGTGGTCCGAGGGCGCCAAGCTGAAAGCGTTCGAGGAGCGCTGGGCGCAGTGGAACGGGCTCCCGAGCCTGGGCCTGTCCAGCTGGGCTGGTGGTGCGCTGGCGGCGCTCGAGTTCGCCGGCGTCAAGGGCGGGACGGTGCTCTGCCCGTCCAACACCTTCATGGCGACGCCGCTGGCCGCGATCGGGGCCGGTGCCGAGGTCGAGTTCGTCGACTGCCGGCGCGACGACCTCTGCATGTCCTTCGAGGACTTCGAGCGCAAGGCCGAGCGCCACAAGCCGCGGGCGGCGATCCTCGTCCACATCGGCGGCCATATCGCCTTCGACTCCGAGCGGATCGCCGAGTACTGCCGCGACCACGGAATCTTCCTGCTCGAGGACTGCGCCCACGCCCACGGCGCCGACTGGAACGGCGACAGGCCGGGCGGTTTCGGCGACGCCGGCGTCTACTCGCTCTACGCGACCAAGACCGTCTCCAGCGGCGAGGGCGGCGTGCTCGTCTCCGGCAACGAGGAGCTGATCGAGTTCGCCTCCAAGTTCCGCAACTACGGCAAGTTCGAGCACGAGGTCGACGGGCTCAACTTCAGGATGAGCGAGTTCACCGCCGCCCTGGCCCTGGTCCAGGCCGAGCGGATGGAGGAGATCGTCGCCTGGAAGAACGAGTACGCCCGCGAGCACCTCGACCCGGTCCACCCGGCCCGCCTCGAGCTGCCCGACGGGATGACCTCGGGCTTCTACAAGTACATCGTCTTCGAAGAGCTCGAGAAAAGCACCGGCAAGGTCTACGACCAGCCCTGTCACCGCATCATGGGCCGCTCCGACGAGCTGCCGAACACCGATTGGGTGGCTGAGAACCACTGGTGCGTGCCGCTCTATTACCGACCAGCGAGCCGCGAGGCGGCCCTGAGCAAGGAGACTGCATGAGGGTTCTCGTAACCGGCGGTGGCGGTTTCATCGGCTCCCACGTGGTCGATCGTCTGCTCGACCGCGGGATGACGCCGCGCATCTTCGACCTCAGTGCCTCGCCGTACCACTCGCCGCTCGAGGTGGAGACCTTCACCGGCTCGATCACCGACCCCGCCAACCTCGACCTGGCGATGCGCGACTGCGACGCCGTCATCCACCTCGCCGCCGTCGCCGACGTCTCCCACGTCCTCGCCGATCCGGTCCTGGCCGAGGAGGTCAACACCCGCGGCACCCTCAACGTGCTCGAGGCGGCCGCCGGCGCCAAGGTCGGCCGCGTCGTCTACGGCTCGACCACCTGGGTCTACAGCGACTGCGTCGAGCAGGACGTCAGCGAGGAGACGCCGATCCCGGCGCCGCGCCACATCTACACCGCGACCAAGCTCGCCGGCGAGACCTACTGCGCCGGCTACTCCGAGCTCTACGACCTCGACAGCACGATCCTGCGCTTCGGCATCCCCTACGGCCCGCGCGCCCGCGCTGCCGGCGTCGTCGCCAAGTTCACCGACCTCTCCTTCGAAGGCAAGGCACTGACGATCGCCGGCGACGGCAGCACCACCCGCAGCTTCATCTACGTCGAGGACCTAGCCGACGGCATCGTCGCCGCCCTCGCTCCCGAGGCCGCCGGGCGCACCTACAACCTCTCCGGCGACGAGGTCGTGACGATCCTCGAAATCGCCGAGCGCGTCCAGGAAAACGTCGAGACCTGCGAGATCACCCACACGCCACCGCGGCCCGGCGACTTCCCCGGCAAGGCGATCTCCAACGAGCGCGCGCTCGAGGAGCTCGGCTGGAAAGCGGAAACGAGCTTCAAAGAGGGCGTGCGCAAGTACGTCGAATGGGTGCGCAGCAGCGTTCGCCCGCCGGACCCGATCCCGGGCAAAACGCCCTCGCTCAACGGCAACGAACACGCCGCCGGCGCGCTCCTGGCCGGGGCCGCCCGCTCCGAGGAGCGCCCGCCCCGGGTGCTGGTCCTGACCGCCGACATCGGCGAGGGGCACGATCTGCCGGCGCGGATCATCAAAGCCGACCTCGAAGAGGAGGTCCCGGGCGCCGAGGTGGAGATCGCCAACGGCCTCGACGCGATGGGCAGGATCTGCGCCGCCGTCCTGCGCAACGGCTCCAAGGTGACCTTCCGCTGGATGCCCTGGCTGTTCGACATCCAGTACTGGCTGATCACCAGGTTCGCCCCCGCCCGCTGGCTCTTCCACCACATCGGCTACCTGATCGGTGGCCGCGGCTTGGCGAAGCTGATCGCCGAGCGCGATCCCGACACCGTGATCTCGACCTATCCGGGCGTGACCGCGGTGCTGGGGATGCTGCGCGAGAACCGCCGCCTCGACATCCCGGTGCAGTCGGCGATCACCGATCTCGCCGGACTGCGCTACTGGGCCCATCCCGGCGTCGACCTCCACTACGTCACCCACCCGGAGTCGATCGAGGAGGTCGAGAAGCTGGTCGGTCCCGGCACGGTCGAGTGGGTGCGCCCGCCGATCTCGCGCGAGTTCCTGATGCCGCGGACCCGCCGCGACGCCCGCGAGGCCCTCGACCTGCCGGTCCACGCTCGCGTCGTGCTCGTCTCCGGCGGTGGCTGGGGCGTCGGCGATCTCGAGGGCGCGATCCGCTCGGCTCTGGTCGGCGACGACACCATCGTCGTCTGCATCACCGGCCGCAACGAGATCGCCCGCGAGAAGCTCGAGAAGGACTTCGGCGACAACGAGCAGGTCCGCATCCTCGGCTTCACCGAGCAGATGAGCGACTGGATGGCCGCGGCCGACGCGATGATCCACGCGACCGCCGGGCTGACCGTGCTCGAGGCCCACATTCGCGGCTGCCCGGTCGTCTCCTACGGCTTCTCGGCCGGCCACCTGCGCGCCAACAACGCCGCCTTCGAGCGCTTCGGCCTGGCCGAGGTCGCCCGCTCCGACCACGAGCTGGAGTCGGTGCTGCGCCACGTCACCCGCGAGCGTCAGTCGCCGGACTCATCCTTTGCCTCGCTGCCGTCGATCGCCTCGCGTGCCCTCTCGGTGCGTCCGCAGGTCCGGCCGCAGCCGGTCTGGCGCCTGCGCACCGAGCGAGTCGTCGCCGCGGTCGCGCTGGCGGTCATCGCGGTGGTGCTGATGGTCTCCCTGGTTCAGAAAGAGAGCCCGCTGAAGGTCGCGAAGCCGGTGACCAGCCGGATCCACATCGGCAAGGACAACGACACCGCCACCGGCAGTCCCCAGGCGGTGGCCCAGCCCGCGGCTCAGCCGGTCAGTCAGCAGGAAGCCGCGAACTCCGCGCCTTGATCGGCGCCGCGGCCGGGGCCGGTCTCGCCGCGACCGTCGTCGTCGCCCATGCCGGCCCGGCGCTGGCGCCGGTGGTGCCGGCGATCGGCAACGCCCTACCGGTCGTGCTGCGCCAGGACGGGGAGGAGGGGGTGGCCCTCACCTTCGACGACGGTCCGCATCCGCAGGGAACGCCGGCGATCCTGGAGACCCTGCGCGAGGCCGGCGCCGTCGCCACCTTCTTCCTCGCCGGCGAGCAGGTCGAGCGGCGTCCCGCTCTGGTCGCCGAGATCGTCGCCGCCGGCCACCGGGCCGAGCTCCACTGCCACCGTCACCGCAACCAGCTGCGCCTGTCCTCCCGCGGCCTGCTCGACGACGCCGAGCGGGCGCGGGCGGCGATCGAGGAGGCGGGCGGTCAGGCGATCGCCGACTACCGCCCTCCCTACGGGATCTTCAGCGCCGCCGGCCTGCGGGCGGTGCGAAGGCGCGGCTGGCGGCCGGTGCTGTGGTCGCGGTGGGGGCGCGACTGGGACCGCCGGGCGACGCCAGGCTCAATTGCCCGTCGCGCCGGCGCCGGCGCCAGGGCCGGGGACGTGCTGCTCCTGCACGACGCCGACTACTACAGCGCGCCGGGCTCCTGGGTCCGCACCGCGGCCGCCCTGCCGATCATCCTCGAGGAGCTCGAGGCACGGGGGCTGAAGTCGATGCTGCTGCGTCGCGGCGGCGCCGCGACCACCGTCCACTGATCGCAGCCGGCGAAAGCTTCGTCGAGTTGCTGCGCCATGATGCTCTTCGGTCGTGCCTGGTCGAAGATCTGCTTGGCCACTAGCTCTACGTCCTCCTGTAGGGGGTCGAGGAAGATTCCCTGCCCGGTCGGACGAAAAAGCTGCACTTTGCGAACTTCTGGGAACGCCTGTTCGCTTTAGGCCGCGTCGGCGAAGGCCGCGATCTCCTCGCTCAGTCGCTGTGGCTGATCCAGCGCCACGAAGGTCCCGGCGTCTGCGATCTCGACGACGCGGGCATTGCCGGCCTCGGCGGCCAGCCTTTCCGCGCCGGAGATCGGGAAGAGCCTGTCGCCCGGGGCCCAGGTGAAGAGGATCGGCAGTTGCGAACCGCGCAGCCGCGCGGCGGCCTCGAGCGTGTAGCGCTTGTTCATGTCCACGGTGACCTTCTTGAGGTCGTGGCGGACGCCGGGGTCGTTCAGCCCGGGCGCCATCCAGGAGGCGATCAGCTCGGCCGGGATCGGCTTCCGCGTGAACGGCTTGAAGGCGGCGCGGGCGATGGCGCCGGCGCGGAAGGGGAGCGAGAGCAGGGTCATCCCGCCGGGCAGCTTGGCCAGCGGCGGCATCGCCTTGAAGATCCCCGGCGGGAAGTTCTCGTAGGTGTCGCAGTTGGTCAGGACCAGGCGGCCGACCCGCTCCGGGTGGCGGGTGACCAGGATCTGCGACATCGCGCCGCCGGAGTCGTTGCCGACGATCGTCACGTCCTCGAGGTCGAGCGCCTCGAGGAAGGATGAGATCGTCGCCGCGACCCCGGGAGGGGAGAGGTCCGCGTCGGGCTTCATCGCGATCTGCTGCGCCCCGATCGGCCAGTCCGGCGCGAGGCAGCGATAGCGGTCGGAGAGGCGGTCGACGACCCCGTCCCAGAGCCGGCCGTCGACCAGGTAGCCGTGAACGAAGACGATCGGCTTACCGGAGCCGGCCTCGCGATAGCGGATCCGTCCCGCGGGAAGGTCAATCTCTTTGCGCTCGCTTGCGTCGACAGCCATCCGATCCTCCTGAAGTAAGTGAGCCGCAAGCCATGAGTGGCCGGCTGGATCTGTTTATCTGTTATTGACTCTAGCTAAGATACATACAGTATGCATGTAAATGAAAACAGGGAACATTCCGAGGATCCCCGAGAGGGATCCTCGGGTGCCGATCGAAGCCGTCGTACTCAGGCTGAGCGCGCCGAGGCGACGCGCGGCGCCCTGATCGCCGCTGCCCGCCGCCTTTTCACCGAGCGCGGCTACGACGAGGTCGGCACCGAGGAGATCGTCCGCGCCGCCGGGGTCACCCGGGGCGCTCTCTACCACCACTTCGGCGGCAAGGCGGGGCTGCTCGACGCCGCCTACGAGCAGCTCGAGGCGGAATCCACCGAGCGGGTCGCGCGGATCGTCCTCGGCTCCGATCTGCACAGCCCGCTTGAGGCGATGGCGGCCGGCATCGAGGCCTTTCTCGACGAGTGCGCCGAGCCGGAACTGCGCCAGATCGCCCTGCACGACGCCCCCGCGGTGCTCGGTTGGGATCGCTGGCGGGAGATCGGCGCCGCCAACGGCCTCGGTCTGATCGAAGCGAGTCTGGCGGCGGCGATCGAGGCGGGGGAGATCCGCGAGCTGCCGGTGAAGCCGATGGCGCACCTGCTGCTGGGGGCGCTCGACGAGGCGGCGATGCTGGTCGCCCGTTCCGACGATCCGGCCGGTCGGGCCGAGGTGACGACGGTTCTACTGACCCTGCTCGAGGGCTTCGCCGTCGCGCGCCCGGCCTAGGCGCACGGAGAAGTCGGCGCCCTCGATCTCGATCGCGTCGTCGTGGTCGTGGGAGAGGCGGCGCGACTCCTTCTGTGCGTACATCCGCACGTCGGCGAGCTGCATCGCCGTCGCGGGGGCGTCGGCTTCCTCGGGAATGGTCACGGTGCCCCAGGCGGCATTGAGCTCGAAGCCAGGCCCGCTCGCGGTCAACGCTTCCGCCGTCAGCTTCGCCACCTCGCCGTTGCCGTCGGCGCCGGCGGTGAGGACCGCGAACTCGTCGCCGCCGATCCGGTAGGCATCGCCGTCGCTCCCCAGGGCATCCATCAGCTGAGCCCCCATCCGCTCGAGCATCGCGTCGCCGGCGGGGTGGCCGAAGGTGTCGTTGTAGCGCTTGAAGCCATTGAGATCGAGCAGGATCAGTGTCAGCGGCTCCTCGCCGGCGCGCAGGCAGCGTGCCGCCAGATCGACCTGCAGGCGGCCCTGGTTGCCGAGCCCGGTCAGGTGATCCGTCCGCACCTGCTCCAGCAGTCGCTTGTTCTCGCGCACGCTGAGGCCGAGCCGGGCGATCACGGCGATCATCGTCGCGGCCCACAGCACCGTGGTCAGGCCGCTGGCGCGGCTGAAGTACTGCATCGCGAAGAGCCCGATCATCACCGTCGCGAAGAAGGCCGGGACCATCAGCTCGCGCCAGCCGTCGAAGCGGGCCATCGGCTGGATCGTGTCGGCCCGCGTCTGCCAGGCCTCGGCCCCGATGCAGGCGGCGGCAAGCAGGTAGATCGGTTCGATCCAGTCCCCGCCCGGCAGGCTGGCGTCGGTGCTCTGGAGCGTGTAGGCGACGTCGGCGACGACCAGCGCCGCGAGGCCGGCGAGCAGCAGCGACCAGGTACGGCCGGGGCGCCACCTGGTCAGAGCGACGACGCCGACCACGAGGGCGAGCATGAGGATGTCGCCGATCGGATAGGCGAGGGTGGTCGCGACCTGGACCGGGGTGCCGGTGGTGTGATCGGCGACGAACTCGAAGATCAGCGCCGCCCCCAGCGCTGCCGTTCCCAGTGCCGCGATCAGCCCGTCCATCCAGAGCCGCCAGTCCAGCTCGCGGGCCCGGGCCCGGACCAGGAGGTAGACGGCGGTCGCCGCCAGCGGGTAGAAGGCGAGATAGCCGATGTCCGCCGGCGAGGGGTAGGGAGGCGAGGGGTCGTCGACCAGAAACGCGGTCCAGTAGATCTCCGAGGCCGCCCAGCAGAGGACCGCCGCGGCCATCGCGAGCCAGGCAAGGCGCTCGCTCCCGGCCTTGTCGGCTTTGAGCAGGCAGGCGAGGCCGGCGCTGACGACGACGGCGTCGTACAGAGGTCCATTGACGAACGATCCGAGCCCGGACCCGCCGATTCCCAGCCAGTCGACGAGGGTGACGACGAGGGCGCCGCCGAAGAGCACAAACCCAATCGTGGTGCGCAGGGAGGAGCTGCCGACGAGGGTGCGTGCGGGGTCGGTCGATTCCACATTGAGGTATCGGCACCGGGGGGCCATTCCTACACCGCGGGCCGACTGCTCTAGAATGCTCCACATGAAGGCAGGAATCCACCCCGAGTACACGCTCGCGAACGTGCATTGCTCGTGCGGCAACCAGTTCTACACGCGGTCGACGAAAGACGACCTGCATGTCGAGCTCTGCTCCGAGTGCCATCCGTTCTACACGGGCAAGCAGAAGCTGGTCGACACCGGCGGCCGCGTCGAGCGCTTCCAGCGCCGCGCCGCCAAGCACCGGGCCGGGAAGTAACCCGTGAGCCCGCCGGTGGGCTCGGCTCAGGCATCCTCTGCCCCCGCCTCCAACGGCGGTGGGGCGGGCGTCGGCGGCGACGAGCTGCGCATGCCCGACGGAGCGCTCGTCGCCAAGCGCGACGCCCCGGTCGGCGGGCAGGCGGTGCTGGAGGGCGTGATGATGCGCGGCGTGGCTGTCTGGGCGGTCGCCGTGCGCACCCCCGAGGGTCAGATCGAAATCGAGTCCGAGCCACTGATCCCCTGGGCGCAGCGGCACCGGATCTGGCGCCTGCCGGTCATCCGCGGCGTCGTCGCCCTCGGCGAGTCGATGAAGATCGGCTTCAAAGCCCTGGCGATCTCCGCCAATGCGCAGATGGAGGAGGACGACGGCGGCGAGAAAGAAGAGATCGGCGGCTGGGTTTGGGGTCTGACCATCGCCTTCTCGCTGCTGCTCTCGATCGGGCTCTTCTTCGTCGTCCCGGTCGGGCTGACCAGCCTGATCAAGGACCAGCTCGGCTCGCCCTTCCTCTTCTGGCTGGTCGAGGGGATCCTGCGCACCGGCATCTTCATCGGCTACATCCTCGCGATCAGCAAAATGCCGGACCTGCGCCGCGTCTTCGAGTACCACGGCGCCGAGCACAAGACGATCTCCTGCTACGAGGCCGAAGACGAGCTGGTGCCCTCGCGGGCCAAGCTCTACTCGCGGCTGCACCCCCGCTGCGGCACCAGCTTCCTGCTGATCGTGATGGTGCTGGCGATCTTCGTCTTCGCCCCGATCGGGCTGCCCGCCTGGTACTGGCTGGTGCTCTCGCGGATCCTCGGGATCCCGCTGATCGCCGGCCTCTCCTACGAGGTGATCAAGTGGGCCGGCAAGAACCGGCGCAAACGCTGGGTGCGGGCGGTGATGTGGCCGGGCCTGATGCTGCAGAACCTGACCACCCGCGAGCCTGACGAAGAGCAGCTGGCGGTCGCGATCGCCTCTCTGAACGCGGTTCTGGCCCGGGAGAATCCCGAGGAGGCCGCCAGGCAGCAGCACATCGAGATCGTCGCTTAGACGGCTGCAAACCGGCGCATCTCGGGGTCTTCGGTCGGTCGACTTCGGGTCACGCACTGAAGTGCGCTCCCCTCGTCTCCCTCCCTGCATCCCCCGACCTGCTTGGTTTTCGCCGTCTAGGGTTGGCCGATGATCGAGCAGCTGATCGAGCAGATTCGGGCGCGCTTCGCCGATCTCGAGGCGCAGATGTCCGACCCCGACGTGATCTCGGATCGGGAGCGTTATGCCGAGGTCGGGCGCGAGTACCGGGAACTGCAGCCGGCGCAGGAGCTGGCGGGCGAGTACGCGACGCTCAAGGACGACCTCGAAGGCGCCCGCGAGCTGCTCGAGGAGGCCGAGGACGCGGAGATGCGCAAGGTCGTCGAGGAGGCGCCGGCACGGATCGAGGAGCTGGAAGAGGAGATCCGGCTGGCGATGGTTGAGCGCGACCCCAACGACGACAAGAACGTGATCGTCGAGATCCGCGGCGGCACCGGCGGCGACGAGGCCGCTCTCTTCGCCGCCGACCTCTACAAGATGCTGACGCGCTACGCCGAGGAGCGCGGATTCTCGACCGAGGTGCTCTCGCAGTCGGTCTCCGAGATGGGCGGCTTCAAGGACGTGACCTTCGCCGTCAAGGGCGACGGCGCCTACTCGGTCTTCAAGTTCGAGGGCGGCACCCACCGGGTGCAGCGGGTGCCGGAGACCGAGTCGCAGGGCCGCATCCACACCTCGACGGCGACTGTCGCGGTGCTGCCGGAGGCCGAGGACGTCGAGGTCGAGATCGACCAGAACGACCTCCAGATCGACGTCTACCGCTCATCCGGCCCGGGCGGGCAGTCGGTCAACACGACCGACTCGGCGGTGCGGATCACCCACAAGCCGACCGGGATCGTGGTCTCGATGCAGGACGAGAAGTCGCAGCTGCAGAACAAGGAGCGGGCGATGCGGGTGCTGCGGGCGCGGATGTACGAGCGTGAGCTGGCCGAACAGCAGGCGAAGATCGCCTCCGAGCGCAAGGCCCAGGTCGGCAGCGGCCAGCGCTCCGAGAAGGTCCGCACCTACAACTTCCCCCAGGGCCGGGTCACCGACCACCGGATCAAGCTCACCTCGCACAACCTCGAAGGCGTGCTCGGCGGCGACCTCTCCGAGTTCACTGACGCGCTCTCGGCGGAGGAGAAGCGGCAGCGGCTGGAGGCCGCCGCGGTCGGATGACGCGACCGCCAGAGTGATCGGGGAAGCGCTGAGCTCGGCGGCCGAGGCGCTGCGGGCGATGGGGATCGAAGAGCCGCGGCTCGACGCCGAAGTGATGCTCGCCGCGGCGACCGGGCTGGAGCGGGCGGAGCTGATCGCGAGGCCGGAGGCGGAGGTGCCGCCACCGGCGACGCGGCTGTTCGGGGAGATGGTGCGGCGGCGCCTGCGGCGCGAGCCGGTCGCCTACATCGTCGGCCGGCGCGGCTTCAGGCGGATCGAGCTGGAGGTCGACCGCCGGGTCCTGATCCCGCGCCCAGAGACCGAGCTGCTGGTCGAACTGGCGCTGGAGCGGCGGCCGGCCACACTGCTCGACGTCGGCACCGGCTCCGGCGCCATCGCCCTGGCCGTCGCCGACGAGCTGCCGGACTGCGAGATCAAGGCCACCGACACCTCGGCCCCGGCGCTGGAAGCGGCGCGCGCCAACGCGCACCGGCTCGGGCTCGGTCGGCGGGTCGACTTCGCGCCGGGCTCGATCCCGCTCGAAGAGGACTTCGAGCTGATCCTCGCCAATCTTCCCTACGTGGCCGAGCGCGAGTGGCCGGCGCTGCAGCCGGAGGTGACGGAGTGGGAGCCGCGCGAGGCCCTGCTCGCCGGACCCGACGGCCTCGACGCGATCCGGGCGGTGATCCCCCGGGTGGAAGTCGGCATGCTGGCGCTGGAGGTGGGGGAGGGGCAGGCCGGCGCCGTCCGTGGGCTGCTGGCCGCCGCCGGGTTCGGCGCGATCGAGACCCGCCGTGACTTGGCCGGCGTAGAGCGGGTAGTGCTGGGGGAGAGATGACCGGGCCCGGAGCGACCGAGATCGTCAAGCTCGAGAGCGGCGGTGCCCAGGCCGCCCGCTCGGCCCTGCAGAGCTGCGTCGCGGCGGGCGGGGTCGCGGTCTTCCCCGCCGACGGCCTCTACGGCCTCGCCTGCGACCCGCTCGACGCCGGCGCGATCGCGCGGATCCACCGGCTCAAGGGGCGCGACGACGGCAAATCGTCGGCGGTCATGTACTTCTCGCCGCTGGCGATGCGGGAGCTGGTCGCCGGTTTCGGGCCCCGCACCGCGGCCGCGGTGAGCGCCCTGCTGCCGGGGCCCGTGACCCTGGTGGTGGCCAACCCCGGGCATCGCTACCCCTTCGCCTGCCGCGAGGACCGTGAGCGGCTCGGCATCCGCCTCCTGGGAGGGCCGCTGGCCGGGGTCATGTGCCCGGTCTTCCAGACCTCGGCCAACGTCAGCGGCGAGCCGGCGCCGGCGAGGTTCGGCGACGTCCCGGACTCGATCGTCGCCGGCGCCGACCTGGCGATCGACGGCGGCGAGCTGACCGGGCTGCCCTCGACCGTGGTCGACATCGCCGGCATCGAGGATGACGGCGCCTGGACGGTCCTGCGCCACGGCGCCCTCTCGCCCGGCGACCTCGCCAGCGCCCTCGCCGCCGTCGGCCTCGGTTGAGGGAGAGCGGCTAGCAGCCGTCGTCGCCCTTGAAGGGCAGGCGGACCAGGCGCTGGGAGGTGTTGTCGCGCTCGTTCGACTCGAACAGCAGTCGCTCGGGGTCGACGGTCATCGTGAAGGCGAAGCAGCCGCGCAGGCCGGAGACGTCGATCCACTGCTTGTCGTAGTCGGCCGGGTAGATGTCGGACCAGCCGACCGAGGTGCCGAGGGTGACCCGGTTCCGGTACGGGTTCTGGTTGCAGCCGGGATAGTGGCGGTTGCCCGGCGAGCGCTTGCCGGGGCGGGTGCGCTCGAGGTCGCGCAGGCAGTAGTTGAGCTTGGGCCCGGTGCGGACGACGGCGCCGAGCTCGCCGCCCGGCGTGGCCCGGCGCAACTCGAAGCGGGCGAGCTGGTGCACCTTCCAGTAAGAGCCGCCGAAGTAGGAGCCGACGCTGGTGAAGCGCAGGGTCGCGTCGCTGCGGACGTCGATGTGGCCACCCCCGGCGCGGTAGATGCGCTGGTTGGTGCGCATCGTGCGGCCGCCGTCGCGGCTGCCGCGCAGCTCCATCGGGCCGCGGCCGCGGCTGCGCACGTCGCTGGTCGCCCGCAGCAGCTCGCGGCCGTGAGCGTCCTGGAGGTAGAGGTCGGCGGGCGGGCCGATCCGCAGGTCGGGGCAGAGCAGGTGGGCGGCTTCCGGGCCGGCGCAGGGATTTTCCGCGGCGGCGGCCGGGGCGGCCGTGACGAGCACCATCAGGAGGGTCAGGGCGAGGACGGAAAAGCGGACTCTCACGCGGGCCAGACTATCCCGGCCCGTTGCTATGGTCGGCGGTCGATGAGCGATTTGCCAGAGAACTTCCAGACCGCGCCCCTGGCCGAGGTCGATACCGAGATCGCGGCCGTCCTCGACGCCGAGCTGCGCCGCCAGCAGCGCACCCTGGAGATGATCGCCTCGGAGAACTTCGTGCCACAGGCGGTGCTCGACGCGGTCGGCTCGGTGCTGACCAACAAGTACGCCGAGGGTTACCCGGGCCGCCGCTATTACGGCGGCTGCGAGGAGGTCGACGTCGCCGAGGAACTGGCGATCTCCCGCGCCAAGGAGCTGTTCGGCGCCGATCACGTCAACGTCCAGGCCCACGCCGGCGCTCAGGCCAACAACGCCGCTTACATGGCCCTGATCGAACCGGGCGACACCTTCCTCGGCATGGCGCTCGACCACGGCGGCCACCTCAGCCACGGGATGAAGATCAACGTCTCCGGCAAGCTCTACAACCCGGTCCCCTACCACGTGCGCCGCGAGGACATGCTGGTCGACATGGACGAGGTCGCGCGACTCGCCGACGAGCACAAGCCGGCCCTGATCGTCGCCGGCTGGTCCGCCTACCCGCGCCAGCTTGACTTCGCCGCCTTCCGCGAGATCGCCGATTCGGTCGGGGCCAAGCTGATGGTCGACATGGCCCACTTCGCCGGCCTCGTCGCCGCCGGCGAGCACCCGAACCCGGTCGAGCACGCCGACGTCGTCACGACGACGATTCACAAGACCCTCTGCGGGCCCCGCAGCGGCATGATCCTCTGTCGCGAGGAGCACGCGAAAGCGGTCGACAAGGCGGTCTTCCCGGGTCAGCAGGGCGGTCCCCTGATGCACACCGTGGCCGCCAAGGCGGTGGCGCTGAAGATCGCCGCCAGCGAGGAGTTCGCCCAGCGCCAGCGGCAGACGATCGCCAACGCCCGGGCCTTCGCCGCCGGCCTTGAAGCCGCCGGCATTCCCGTCCTCACCGGCGGCACCGACGTCCACCTGGTCCTGGTCGACCTGACCCCGACCGGGCTCGACGGCCAGACCGCCGAGGACCGCCTCGACGCGGTCGGGATCACCGTCAACCGCAACGCGATCCCCTTCGACCCGCGGCCGCCGATGAACCCCTCGGGGCTGCGCATCGGCACCCCCGCCCTCACCACCCGCGGCATGGGCGAGGGGGAGATGACCGAGATCGCCGCCGTGATCGCCACCGCTCTCGGCGACGACTTCGAGGCCGAGAAGGAGGGGCTGGCCGCCCGCACCGCCGCCCTGATGGACCGGCACCCGCTCTACCCGCAGCTGACCGGATTGACGGTCTGATGTTCTTGTCAGATGGTCCCGTCAGTGGTATAAAGCAGCAAGTTGCCGCTACGTCGGCGACCTATTGGGCCCGCTTTTGCGGGCCTTTTTTCGTAGATGGATAAGAGCGCCATCCTTGTCGATGCCGGTTATCTGCTGGCGCGTGGCGGTCTTGTCGTCTGCGGGACGAAGCGCCGTGCGGAGTTCGATTGCGCGTATGAGCCGCTGATCGGGGCGCTGACCGAGGTGGCGGCCGATCACTGTCGACTTCAGGCACTGCGTCTCTATTGGTATGACGGCGCACCGGATCGCATCCCGACCTCCGACCATCTGAAGGTCGGGAATCTGCCCTATGTGAAGGTGCGCCTTGGACGCATCGGACAGGACGGAAGGCAGAAGGGGGTGGATGCGCTGATCTATCGCGACCTCATGACCCTCGCTCGTGAGCGGGCGATCAGCCGGGCATATCTCCTGTCGGGAGACGAGGATCTGCGCGAGGGAGTCGTGGCGGCCCAGGATCTGGGTGTTCAGGTCGTGGTCGTCGGTCTGGCCTCGACCAACTCCTCGACCACCAGCCAGTCGCGCGACCTGGTCCGCGAGTCCGATGAGCACATCGTGCTCACGAAGGATTTCCTGAGCCCGTTCTTCTCGATGCCCGACGCTTCGCGGGAGATTCGGGAGGTGGAGCAGGACGAGGTGTCGAGCGTCGGTCGCGAGCTCGGTGCCCAGTGGGCGGGGAACGCGACCCCATCCGAGATCCAGGCGATCCTCGATCAGGGCAAGCTGCCCCGTGAGATCGATTCTCAACTACTGAAGGACGCCAGCAGATCGCTGGAGGTTCCGCGTGTTCCGGATGAGCTAGTGCGCGATTTGCGCTCGGCTTTCAAAGCCGCGGTCGAGGCAGCCCGTGAGGGGGCTGCGGCGCAGCCGGTCTCCGCCTCGTAGGGTCTTGGTTCTCCTCGGATGCTGATCTGGGTCGATTGCACCGCGGCGGCGCATCCGCTGGTCCTGCGGCCGATCGTTGAGCGCCTGGAGGCGGAAGGGCACGAGGTCTTCATCACTGCTCGCGAGTACGGGCAGACGGTCGGGATCCTGGAGCGGTTGGGGATGCCGTACACGGTCGTCGGCGAGCACGGCGGCGCTTCGCGTTTCGGCAAGGTGAGGGCACTGGGCGGGCGCTCGGCGCGCCTGGCGCGGCTGGTCTGGAAGCGGGCGCCGCAGCTGGCGATCGCCCACGGCTCCGTCGATCTCGCCGTCGTCTCGGCGCTGTACCGGGTGCCGTCGGTGCAGATGCAGGACTACGAGTTCGCGCGCCTGCAACGCCAGATCAGCTTCCGCCTCGCCCGCCGCGTGCTCGCTCCCGACACGATCCCGCTCGAGCGCCTGGCCAAGCTCGGCGCCAAGGGGGAGAAGCTGGTCCTCTATCCGGGCCTCAAGGAGGAGTACTACCTGGCGGGCTTCGAGCCCGACCCGGCGGTGCTGGGCGAGCTCGGCCTCGACCGCGAGAAGGTCCTGGTCGTGGTGCGGCCGCCGCCGGAGACCTCCGAGTACCACGCCCGCAACGACCTCTACGGGGCGACGATCGAGCGGCTCGCGGCGGCGCCCGAGGCGCAGGCGGTGGTGATCCCCCGCACCGCGGCGCAGGGCGAGGCGGTGCGCGCCATGCACGCCGCCAACCTGATCGTCCCGGAGCGGGCGATCGACGCCCAGAGCCTGATCGCCTACGCCGACCTCGTGGTCAGCGCGGGGGGGACGATGAACCGCGAGGCGGTGGCGCTCGGGACCCCCGTCTTCACCACCTTCACCGGCCGCATGGGCGGGGTCGACGAGGCGCTGATCGCGGACGGCCGCCTCCAGGTCCTCGCCGACCCGGCGGCGCTGGAGCTGCGCAAGCGCGATTCGCCCCTGGGGGTCCGCCACCCGCGCGACGCCGCGCCGCTGGTCGAGGGAGCGCTCAGCGCCGTCGCCGAGCTCAAGTAGCCTGACCCGGCCCGCTCTCCAGCACGGGCATGCGCAATGGCCGTGACCACTACCGACGCCGTCTTCGCCTTCCTCCTGGCCGCGGCCATCGCCTGGCTGCTGGTCCCGTACGCCGAGAAGCTCGCCTTCCGGGTCGGCGCGATCGACCAGCCGAAGCCGCGCGGACTGCACGACAAGCCGATGCCGCGGCTCTCCGGGCTGGCGATCCTGGTCGCGGTCGAGGCCGCCGGCTGGATCTGGCTCCCCGGCGACGGCGAGAGCCGCTCGATCCTGATCGGCGCGGTGGCGATCGCCGCCGTCGGCGTCGTCGACGACATCCAGGGCCTCTCGGCGCTGCCGAAGCTGCTCGGGCAGATCGCCGCCTCGCTGATCCCGGTCCTGGCCGGGGTCCGGGTCGACAACCTCACCCTGCCCTTCGTCGGCGGCTTCGAACTGGGCTGGCTCGCCTACCCGCTGACCGTGCTCGGGATCGTCGCCGTGGTCAACGTGATCAACTTCCTCGACGGCGTCGACGGGCTCGCCGCCGGGGTCTGCACGATCGCCGCGATCACCCTGGCGGCGATCGCGCTCTCGCTCGACCGCAACGCCGCCGGCGTGCTGGCCGCGCTCACCGCCGGCGCCGCGCTCGGCTTCCTCCGCCACGGCTTCCCACCCGCCTCCAGCTTCATGGGGGACACCGGCTCCAACCTGCTCGGCTACCTGCTGGCGATCGCCTCGGTTCAGGGAGCGTTGAAGACGAACGCGGTGATCGCCCTCGCCTTTCCCCTGATCGTGCTCGCGGTGCCGATCCTCGACACCGGCTTCGTCGTCGCCAAGCGGCTCAAATACCGGCAGCCGATCTACCAGGCCGACAGCTGGCACTTCCATCACCGCATGGCCAACATCGGCTTCTCCCAGCGCCGCACGGTCGCCTACCTCTACGCCTGGACGCTGGTGATGGCGGCGCTGGCGCTGGCTCTGCGCTTCGTCCCCTACAGCGACAACCACGGCCACTTCGACCTTTTCTGGACCCTGGTGATGGGAGCCCTGATCCTGCTGGCGCTGGCCGCCAGCGTCTACCTGGTCTTCGTGCTGGAGATCCTGAAGCTGCGCCGGGGGCGCATCAATCCGGAGACCGGCGAATTCGAGGCGATCGAGCTGGAGCCGCCTCCAGGGTAGTGGCAACCCTCACGAAGTGGCTTCACAAAGCCATTCCCGGGCTGGTTTGGGTATAGTCGCGAGTCCGCCCGCTCCTCCGAGCCGGGCGTCTTTTATGTCTCCTCCCAAGTACGTCGACCTACTCGTGCTGGCCGCCGCCCTCGCAGTGTTTCTGGTGGGCGGGTTGCCCATGCTCGGATACGCCGTCGCAGCCGTCGCCTGGCTGGCTCAACGCGGCATCCAGGCCTTCGCCAACAAACGCGCGGCGACCGAGCTCGCCGCCGGCAATCGCCAGAAGGCGATGGGGGTCATCGCCGCGACCACGCTCGGCCGCGTCTGGCTGATGGCGACCGCGGTGCTCCTGGTCGGCCTCTCCGAGCGCGAAGCCGGCCTCGCCGCCGCGGTCCTCGTGCTCGTCCTCTTCACCGTCTCCTTCGCGGCCCAGGGCTTCTCCCATCTCTTCGGCGAAGCCCCCGAGGGCCAGGGAGTCGCATGAGCGCCGAGGCAACGACCCCCGAGGCAGCGGCGAAGTCCGGGCTCAGCACCAAAGCCAAGGTTCTGATCGGGATCGGCGTCTACCTCGCGATCGCGATCCTGATGTTCCTGATCTTCGGCAGCTCCGGCAAAAACGAAAGCTTCCAGCCGCAGAACGAGTTCAAGCTCGAACCGTGGGTCTCGATCCACCTCGCCGGCGTCGACATGAGCATCAACAAGGCGGTGCTCTACCTCTTCCTCGCCAGCGCCCTGACGATCGGCACGATGGTCTGGATCTCGAAACGGATGCAGCAGAAGCCGAACCGCATCCAGACCGCGATCGAGGTCGCCTACGACATGACCAAAAACACGATCGCCGGTGGCAGTCTCGACAAGGAGATGGCGCGCCGCTGGTTCCCGTTCCTGGCCGCGCTCTTCTTCTGGATCTGGTTCTCGAACATGATCGGCTTCCTGCCGTTGCCGACCAACACCGAGCACACGGTCAACGTCTTCGGCGCCGAAATCCCCTCTTTCGCGATCTACGCCGCCACCGCCAACCTCTCGATCCCGCTGGTCCTGACCCTGGTCGTCTGGGTCTCCTACCACGTCGAAGGGATCCGGGCCAAGGGGCTCTTCAAGTACCTCGCCAGCTGGCTGCCCCCGGGCCTGGAGGACATGAACCCGGCCGCCAAGGGCTTCATCTTCATCATCGAGGCGATTTCCCACTTCGCCCGCCTGATCTCGCTCTCCGTCAGGCTCTTCGCCAACATCCTCGCCGGCCACCTGCTGCTCCTCTTCATGGGCGGCGGCCTCGCGGTCCTGCTCGGCATCGCCGCGCTCGGCGCCCTCACCTTCCCGCTCGCCTTCTTCTTCTTCATCCTCGAGGTCGGCCTTATCGCGACCCTGCAGGCTTTTATCTTCTCGACCCTCACCGCCATCTACCTCGGCGGAGCCACCTCCGCCAGTCACTAGAAAAGGAGCACTTTTTCCATGGACCTGTCCCCTGTCGTCGCCGCCGTCTCAGACGAAGGCGTGGAAGCTGCCGGAAAGGCAATCGCGCTGGGTGTCGGTGCGGGCCTCGGTTCGATCGGCGCCGGCATCGGCATCGGCTTCATCTTCGGTAAGGAGATCGAGTCGGTCGCCCGCCAGCCCGAGATGAAAGACGAGCTGCAGAGCATCCGCTGGCTCGGCTTCGCGCTGACCGAGGCCGTGGCCTTCTACACGTTCATCTTCGGCCTGATCGCCTTCTTCCTCTAGGTCGATGGCGCTGCTCGGCTACATAGCCGCGGTCCCCCTGGCCGCAGAGAAGGCGAGCGAGGAAGGCGGCAGCTTTCTCGTCTCCCCGGGTCTCGGTCTAATGATCTGGACCCTGATCCTGTTCCTGTTCACGATGTGGGTCCTCAGCAAGCTCGCCTTCCCGAAAATCCAGGAGGCCCTGGACCGGCGGGCGAAGACGATCGCCGAGTCGCTCGACACGGCCGAGCGTCAGCGCAAGGAATCCGACGAGCTGCTGGCCGAGTACCGCGGCCGGCTCGCCGAGGCCCGCGAGCAGGCCGACGACATCATGGCCCGTGCCCGCAAGGCGGCCGAGACGGCCGAGGCCGAGGCCACGACCGCGGGCCGCGAGAAGCGCGAGGAGCTGGTCGCGCAGGCGAAACGGGACATCGAAGCGGAGACCCGGCGTTCGCTGGAGCAGATCCGCGGCGAGGTCGCCGACCTGACCGTGCTGGCGACCGAGAAGGTCACCCGCAAAAGCCTCACCGGCGAGGACCAGAAGCGGCTCGTCGAGGAGGCGCTCGCCGAGGTCGACTTCTCTTCGCTCTCGGGAGCGGAGCAGAACTAGATGCCCGAGGCCGCGCACGTATACGCCGACGCCCTCTTCGAGGCCGGCAAGGACAGGGGCAAGCTGGACTCGCTGCAGACGCAGCTGGGCCAGTTCGCCGACGCGGTCGACGGCAACCAGGAGCTGCAGGTGTTCCTGTTCAGCCCGTACCTCTCCTCCGCCGACAAGCGGGAGGGACTGGGACGGGCGATCTCCGGGGCCGAGCCGGAGCTGACGAATTTCCTCGAGCTGCTGATCGAGAAGCACCGGATGCCGGAGATCTTCCGCATCCGCCGCGAGTTCGACGAGCTCTGGAAGAAGGAGAACCGCCGCCTCGACGTCACCGTGGTCAGCGCCGTCGACCTCGACGAAGCCGTCGTGCAGAGGATCGGCGAAGAGGTCGAACGCCAGACCGGCGAGCGGGTCGAGCTCTCGAGCCGGGTGGACGACGACATCCTCGGGGGCATCGTCCTGCAGGTCGGCAACATGGTTCTGGACGCGAGCATCCGCAGTCGCCTGGACAAACTTCGAAAGACCGTCGCGACCGCGGCGTAAGGAGGCAGAGAGCACCAGATGGAGATCAAGCCGGACGAGATCGCAAGCATTCTGCGGGAGCGAATCGAGGGGTTGGAGACCGACTCCGCCGACCTCACCGAGGTGGGCACCGTCCTCTCGGTGGCGGACGGGATCGCCCGCATCCACGGCCTCGACAACGTGATGGCGCTGGAGATGCTCGACCTGCCTCACGGCGTCACCGGGCTGGCCCTCAACCTCGAGGCCGACAACGTCGGCGCCGTGCTGTTCGGCGAGTGGGAAAAGATCGTCGAGGGCGACACGGTCAAGCGCACCGGCCACCTGCTCGAGATCCCGGTCGGCGAGGAGCTGCTCGGCCGCATGGTCGACCCGCTCGGCCGGCCGCTCGACAACCGCGGCGAGGTCGCCACCACCGAGACCCGCCCGGCCGAGTTCAAAGCGCCCGGCGTGGTCGAGCGCCAGCCGGTCGAGGAACCGGTCCAGACCGGACTGATGTCGATCGACGGGATGATCCCGATCGGCCGCGGCCAGCGCGAGCTGATCATCGGCGACCGCCAGACCGGCAAGACCGCGATCGCGATCGACACGATCATCAACAACAAGGACAAGGACCTGATCTGCATCTACGTCGCGATCGGGCAGCGGATGTCCACCGTCGTCCAGCTGAAGGAGACGCTGGAGGAGAACGGGGCGATGGAGAACACGATCATCGTCGCCGCCCCCGCCGACGAGGCGGCGCCGATCAAGTACATCGCGCCGTACGCCGGCTGCGCGATGGGGGAGCACTTCCTCTACAACGGCAAAGCCGCACTCTGCGTCTACGACGACCTCACCAAACACGCTTCGGCCTACCGTCAGATGTCGCTGCTGCTGCGGCGCCCGCCGGGTCGCGAGGCCTACCCGGGAGACGTCTTCTACCTGCACTCCCGCCTGCTCGAGCGCGCGGTGAAACTGAACGACGACCTCGGCGGCGGCTCGCTGACGGCGCTGCCGATCATCGAGACCCAGGCCTCCGACGTCTCCGCCTACATCCCGACCAACGTGATCTCGATCACCGACGGCCAGATCTTCCTCGAGTCGGATCTGTTCTTCTCCGGCGTGCGGCCGGCGATCAACGTCGGCATCTCGGTCTCCCGGGTCGGCGGTAACGCGCAGACCAAGGCGATGAAGAAGGTCGCCGGGAAACTGCGCCTCGACCTCTCCCAGTACCGCGACCTCGAGGCCTTCGCCCAGTTCGGCTCCGAGCTCGACGCGGAGACGCAGAAAGCGCTGACCCGCGGCGAACGGCTGGTCGAGCTGCTCAAACAGAAAGAGCGCGAGCCGCTCAGCGTCGGCGACCAGGTCGCCTCGATCTACTCGGGCACCGGCGGCTACCTCGACCGCATCAAAGTCGAGCGCGTCGGCGAGTTCCTCGCCGACCTGCGGGTCCGCCTGCACTCCGAGAAGGCCGAGCTGCTGAAGCGGATCGAAGAGTCCGGCAAGCTCGAGGAGGCCGACGAGGAGGAGCTGGGCAAGGCGATCGCCGACTTCGTCGACGACTTCGGCCCCGACTTCGACGAGCACGGCGACCCGCTCGAGGCGGGCGAGTCCGACCGCGTCAAGTCGAAAGAGGAGCGCGAGGCTCCCGCTCGCACCGAGGAGGCCACCGCGGCCTAGTCAGGTCCCGGTTCCGCCATGGCCAGCCAGAAGGAAGTCAAGAATCGCATTGCGTCGATCAAGAACATCAACAAGATCACGCGGGCGATGGAGATGGTCGCCGCGGCGCGCCTGCGCCGGGCCGAACAGCGGATCGCCCACCTCCGCCCCTACGCGGAGGGGATGCGCAAGCTGACCCGCCAGGCCTCCGAGCGCGCCGGGGGCATCCCGCGCGTCCCGGTCATGGTCGAGCGCGAGAACGTCAAACGGGTCGGGATCGTGCTGGTGACCGGCGATCGCGGCCTCGCCGGCGCCTTCAACTCGAACATCATCCGCGAGGGGATGCGGACGGCGGCCAAGGTCCGGGCCGAGGGGGCCGAGCCCTCCTTCGCCGTGGTCGGCCGCAAGGGCGTCTCGGCACTGACCTTCCGCAAGCAGGAGATCACCGGCTCCTACATCGGCTTCACCGACCGCCCCGCCTTCGCCAATGCCCGCGAAATCGGCGAGGAGATGACCGCCCGCTACGTCGACGAGGATCTCGACCGGGTCGAACTCATCTACAACCGCTTCGTCTCGCCGCTGACCCAGCACGTCTGGCGCCAGACCCTGCTGCCGCTGCAGCAGGCCGAGGTGATCGGCGAGGGGGCGGAGCAGGAGTCCGCCGGCGAGGAGGAGACCGGGGACGAAGAGGGCCAGGCCCGCTCGCAGTGGGAATTCGAGCCCGAACCCGAGGACCTGCTTGCCCGGCTGATCCCCGAGTACGTGACGATCTCGGTCTACCGGGCGCTGCTCGAGTCCGCCGCCTCCGAGCTGGGGGCGCGGATGACCGCGATGCGCAACGCCGCCGAGAACGCGGAAACGATCATGGACGATCTGACGCTCGAAATGAATCGGGTCCGTCAGTCGGAGATCACGCAGCAGATCTTGGAGGTCGTCGCCGGGGCAGAGGCCCTCGGCTAGACGACGACAAAACTTTGGCGACGAGAAAAGGAACCCATGGCTGAGAACGGAACGAACGGAACCAACGTAGGGCGCGTCGAGCAGGTGACCGGAGTGGTCATCGACGCGGTCTTCCCCGACCAGCTGCCGGAGATCTACTCGGCGGTGACGATCGAGACCGGCAGCGGCGACGGCGACGGCGAAACGGCGCAGCTCGTCTGCGAGGTGCAGCAGCACCTCGGCGACGACCGCGTGCGCGCGGTGGCGATGGACGCGACCGACGGCATCCAGCGCGGCGCCGTGGTCACCGACACCGGCGGCCCGATCACGGTTCCGGTCGGCGACGCGACCCTCGGCCGCATCTTCAACCTGCTCGGCGAGCCGATCGACAACGGCGACGAGCTCGCTGCCGACGGCGAGCGCTGGCCGATCCACCGGCCCGCCCCGAAGGCCTCCGACCTGACCCCGACCCAGGAGATCCTCGAGACGGGGATCAAGGTCATCGACCTGCTCGCGCCCTACGCCAAAGGCGGCAAGGTCGGGCTGTTCGGCGGTGCCGGCGTCGGCAAGACCGTGCTGATCCAGGAGCTGATCCGCAACATCGCC
>Ga0105242_10000138_pt1 | contig 53110 bp, 54 predicted proteins | sample KBSM24metaG_FD_81521 | JGI IMG/M metagenome (GOLD analysis project Ga0105242, IMG submission 81521) | Miscanthus rhizosphere microbial communities from Kellogg Biological Station, Michigan, USA - KBS M2-4 metaG | ecosystem: Host-associated > Plants > Roots > Rhizosphere > Soil | place...
GGATCGGGCCTCGAATTGTGCTCGGGCGACCTGTTGCTTGAAGCCCTCATCGCTTGTGCAGGGGTTTCGTTAAAGGCGGCCGCAAGCGTTCTCGACGTTCCGGTCAAATCGGCGACCATTTCAGCCGAAGGCGATGTCGATCTCCGTGGCACACTCGGCGTCACGGAGGGTGTGCCCGTCGGATTCAAGGAGATCCGCCTGCATTTCGATGTCGAGACGGATGCCGCGCAAAGCGACCTGGCTCAACTGCTAGAAATGACCGAACGCTATTGTGTGGTCTTTCAGACGATCCAGAACAGCCCGAACACAAAGGCCCGGATGAGCGTGGTTCGCAACTGACCGGTGACAGCGCACACGCTCACGTCAGATCTTGTCTTCCTGCGCGCTTTTCTCGCTCTTCAGGCGAAACAGCACGTATCCATATCTGAAGCTCCGGCTGTCATCGCCGGTGGCCTCGATCCTGAATTCGCCGACGGTCTGAAAGGCCCGCAACCCCTGCCCGCGCATGATCGTCGTCTGGCTTCCGTCTTTCGACTTCCAGTAGATCTTCGCCTCGGTGTTCGACTCAAGGATCGTGAACAGCACCGTGTGCCGCGCGCCGTCATCGATGATTGTCTTCGGCGGAGAGCCGCCCTTTTGCGTGCCAGAGCCGAGTGATTCAAATTCTTCGATCTGACCGAAATCGAAAACCTGCGCGCGCGCTTCTGACTGAAGGCCCGCACAGATCAGCGCCAGCATTGCCGCGGCAAACACCCAGATCTGATGTCTCATGGCCATCACCTCACGACCTCAACGATCCGTATGTCCAAAAGGGACTAGGCCCCAAAGCGGACACCTTTAAGGCTATGTACGCAAAGCCTAGCCAAACGCATGCTATCGGCAGAGCAGCACTCCTTTCCTTTCGCGGTCACGCGATAGCTTTAACAAAAAGGACCGCCTCAGCGGCGGCCCTTTCTTTTTATGACACGGGCACCCGATCCCAGCTTTCGGACCTTTAGTTCAGGTTTGAACTGCCGCCGGTGGGATTTTCGGCATAGGAGCCACGCGGGTTCACGATCACGTATCCTCTGATCGACCGGACGTGTTCGCGGGTCAGCCCGCCGCCCGAATTGCCGTCGTGAACGAGCCAGTCGTTGCCCTCGACATGGCTCATAAGAACCATGACGTGACCGCTACGCGCAGCCGCCATGCCGGGCGCCGGCGATGTGCGCGGGAATTTCCGGATCCAATTCGACGCCAGATTAAGTTCAGGCCGGATTTTTCCAAATACATAGAGCGATGCCTCGCAGCCGCAGAAGGCACGCGGGCAGCCCTCCGGCCGGCGGGCAATGACCGCGCCGCCATTGGCATCGACTGGGGCGCTTGCCTCTGCCCTGGCAGCGCGTGCCTGACCCGGCTGATCGGAACAGCCTCGCATGTCGCACGTAATCGTGTGGCGCTGCTGTTTGTGCCGCGGCGTCGCATTAGCGCTCACCACGAACGCAATCGAAAGCGCAATTGAAAGAAGCGCTGCAACCAATATCGTTTCTTTTTTCAAACTCGTACTCCATCCATCAAAACCGGTCAGGCCGTGTGACCGGTGTTTTCCGCTTTTCATTTTCATGTGAAGGGTGAACCAGTAGCCGCTTGCGACTGCAGTGGCTACTAAATCCGTCCGGTAAGCTGACCAGGTAAGGTAAATGTGAAAAGGAAGTGGCCTGAAACGACAACTTTTTGGCAAATTGGCTAGGCGCGACAGCCTCAGAGCAATTTTAATTCCTCAGCGCGGCATTTTCTTTCATAAACTTTCGGCGCGCATACGGGCCTCAAATGCGCGCATTTTCACGCGCTTTCGCCTATGCCTTCTGACGATCGTTATCGATCGGGATCACCTGCCCCGAGATCGCCTTAGCAGCGTCGGACGCGAGAAACACCGCCAGCTGCGCAATGTCCTTTGGGTCAACCATCGCCTTGATCGAGGCCGCCGCCAGAGCATCGGCCTTCACCTCCTCCAGCGAGCGCCCACTGATCTGCGCGCGTCCCTGGAAAACGCGCACGATACGGTCCCCTTCGACCGCGCCGGGCGCGATTGCGTTGGCCCGGATACCCCATTCGCCGAGCTCCATCGCCAGCGTCTTGGTGAAACCGATGACACCCCACTTCGTGGCGGCATAGGGGCTGCGGTTTTGAAAGCCATAGCGGCCTGCAATCGAAGACATGTTGATGATGCAGCCCGCCTTCGATTTCTTCAGATGCGGGATGGCAAGCCGCGAGACGTCGAACATGGCCGTGAGGTTGACCGCGACGACCTTGTCCCAGTCGTCCGGCGGATAGTCGGCGATTGGCAATGTCAGGCCAGCAATGCCGGCATTATTGATGAGCACGTCAAGCCCGCCGAGCTTACCCACGGCCTCCGGCACCATCCGCTCGATCTCGGCGCGGCTCGCCATGTCGTAGCGGCGCGCGGTTATGCCAGGAATTTCCTTGGTGATGGCCGCAAGGGCCTTATCGTCGATGTCGCAGACGAAGACTTTGGCGCCATTCGCAGAAAAGGCGCGAGCAAACTCACGGCCGATGCCGGCAGCCCCGGCCGTTATCAGGACGCGTTGCGACATGATTCGGAGTGATCAGACCATACTGATCAGCGCGGGACAACGGCCCGCCCCCGGTTGGCCGGTACCGCGTTCACCCTTGAAAGGCCCGAATCGGCTAAGCTAGCGCTGTTGATTCGGTGCGCCCGGGCGGCTTGGCCCTGGAGCGGGTTTGCATTGGAGTGAGGTGCCCTGGTTCGAGTGAATTGAGGTGCAGTGCCGTGCGTTGGCAACACCATCGAGGGAGCTCTACGCCATGGCGAAGAAACGAAAGGCGGCGGCAAACAAACGGGCAAGTCGCAGGCGTCCCGCACGCCGGCGCGCGAGCGCGGATCAGACCGTCAACACACTGGTCATCTTGGTGGTGATCGTGATCGTGCTCGGCGGCCTCTACCTCTACGCACAGAACAAGAAGCAGGCAGCGCTGCTACAAAGCATTTCGCCGGCGATCGCAGCTATCATAGCGCCGTTCAAGGCAGCGCTGGCACCTCAGGCTGTTGCGATTACGCCCGCAGCCCAGCCGGCGGCGGCGCTGGCACAGCAATCATCACAACCGCCCGAGCCCGCGGCGGGACCCGACGGACGCCAGCCGGTCGCCCTGATCGGACCAAAATAAGAGGTAAAGTCAGGCCTGGACGCCGCCGCTTTCGCTCAGCTGCGCGATGCGCTTGCGCAGGGCTGCTTTTTCGGCCTCGCAGTCCCGCAGCCGGTTCACCCATTCGAGCGGCACCGGCACATCTTGGTTGTACTCACTCAGGAATACGACGCCGGCCTCATTCGGCGCGCGCCATATCATGCGCGCGCGGAATGAACGCTCGTTGCGCGCGATCTTTAGATCGAACTGATCCGGCACGGCGGCGGTGTTGCTGAACGTGACTTTGGCGCCGCCGGTCGACAGATTACGTACTTGGCAATCCATCGTCGACGCACGTTTGTTGAAGGCGATCACGCCGCCAAGCAGCGTGCGCGAGCGGGCGGCTTTCCGTTTTTCAACCACTGACTTGCTCCGGACGAATTTCGCGACAAAGATATCAAGGAGCAGACGCGCGACAAATCGACCGAACGCACAAAATGCGCATTAGCGTTAAGTGCAATGGTTACCGGGGCTCAGTTCTGGCAGCGCGTGACCGAGATAACACGCTCGCCGCCATCTTCAGACCGGACCGTCATCGGCTGCTGGACGCGCTGGCATGGCCGGGATACTTCGACCGCTACCGCGACCGGCACAGCAACCGTTTCGGTAGCGGCAGGCTGTGTCGCGTACACGCCGCCATAGCCGGCATAGCCGGCGTACCACCACTTGTTGTTCTGCCACCAAATCTGACCGTTATTCATCGCGTACCACCAGTTGTTATTGTTGTTCTTCCACCACTGGCCTTTATGGTTCATCGCGTGGTGACCGTGGCCACCAAACTTAAAACCGGATCCGCCCTTCCCGCCGCCAGGCCCCGACACGGCAGTGCCAGGCTGGGCAAGAAACAGAACCGCTATGGCGGCCACCGCGAATGGGATCCTTTTCATAAAATTATCATTCAATAATCCGCATCCCGGTTCAAGGCATGGGCGCAAAAAACCCTGCGCTCGGAGGGTCCAACTCGCCGTCGGATGGTGAAAACAGCCCGATTCCGTCGCACTTGGAGCAAAATTTGTCTTCCGGATGCAGCCCCGCGCGACAACGGCGGCACAAAATTGTGGGGGCTAGCGCACTTTCTCGACCATATGGAGGACGCTAAGCGTAGAAAAATACGCCAAACGCCTGAACATGGCGGGGCGATTTCACACGATAAGAAACAGCATTGTTGCAGCGGCAGTCGCGGTGTTGAGTGCGTTACCGTCGCAAGCCGAGACGGTCGACATCATCGACGATCGTGGCGGCGCCAGCATCAACTACGTTGCGCGCTGGGCCCAATATCGCCGAGATCGAGTTCATGTACGAATTGCCGGTCCGTGCGAATCCGAGTGCACAATGGTCATCGGCCATCTGAACCGCGAACATATATGTGTCACGCCGGAGGGCAGTTTTGGGTTCCGCCTCGCCGACCTGCCCCACGGAACAGCAGTGGTGTGGCGATCGTACCCGACCGACATCAAGGTTTGGCTCAGCCGGCACGGCGGCCTGACGCATGAGCTCATCTGGCTGCGGGCCCCGGAAGTGTACCGCTTCTTCCGCCGATGTGAGGAATGGCAGCGCTACTCTTCTTTTTCGGTCGTAAAATAAAGCGGATAGCCTTTCGCGCTGCCCATCTCGGTCGCTTCCTTCGCCTTGGTTTCTGCGACGTCGCGCGTATAGACAGCGATCACGCAGGCACCCCTTTGGTGCGCAGTCAGCATCACCTTGTAGGCATGACTTTCGTTCATGCGGAACACCGCCTTGAGCACGAGCACAACGAATTCACGCGGCGTGTAGTCATCATTCAGCAGAATAACCTTCCACAGCGGCGGACGCTGTGTCTTTGACTTTACCTTGGTTCGTGGCTTCTCGACGGTCTTCTGGTTCACCCGGAATCCCCCTGAGCGAACACCCGGTCACAAACGCTATTGTGCCCCCGGCTTCGACCGCATTCCATTCAACTTTGCTTCCTTCTCCGCCAGCAGTTTCCATCCGCCGGCATCGCAATGACCATCGCTGGGAATTGGAGTCGGGGATTCGACCCCGCTGACGTCCATCGGAAGCAGCTGATTTATTCGCCTCGCCACAACACCGCGCTATTTGTCCTTGCCCGGCGTGACCATCGTTTTCGACGAGCCTTCCGGAGCGGGCTGCATGCCGGGCGGGCTTTGACCCTGCGGGGCTCTCCGGGCGTGCGCCACCGGACCCGGTTTCGAGCGGGCCGGTCCAACCTTGCGGCTGCTTCTGCCCGGTGGTCTCCGGGGTCTCCTGCCGGCCTGTGCTGTAGCCAGATTTGTCGTCCGGCTTGTCGTCGGCCCGCACTGACATGGATGTAGTAAAAGTGCCGAAGCCGGGTTCCATCCGACGGAGGCTCAAATGCTTTATCTGACCGCCAAAGCCGCGTTGTCCGGTCTCATCATTGCCGTCGTCTCGGAAGTGGCGCGCCGGTCGCCGACCCTCGGTGCACTGATCGTTTCGCTCCCGCTGATTTCGATCCTTGGCATTTTGTGGCTGTGGCATGATACCAGCGATGCCGAGCGCATTGCAGCGCACGCGCAGTCGACGTTCTGGTATGTCCTTCCAACGCTCCCGATGTTTCTTGTGATGCCAACAATGCTGCGGCACGGAATCGGTTTTTGGCCAACGCTTGCAGTGTGCTGCGTGCTCACTTTCGCGCTTTATCTTGCAACAATCTGGACGCTGGGAAAATTCGGCATCACACTTTGATGCAGCGCAGTAAATTTAAATTCGAATCAGCTCGAAAATTTTTGATTCGAGCTCATTCTGCCGCAAAAACTTCACGAGCCGCAGGCAAGGTATGTCAACGCTCCTGCTTCATTCGCGCAGCCATTGCACTAGCGTTGGAAATGCAAAACAGCGTGGGGTACGGGGCCACGTAAAAAAATATTGGTCGGGAGGAAGCCCCATGGAAGTGTCCCGCGATATCGCAAAGTTTGCGCGCTCGCGACCGGTGATTGAATGTGCCCAGTGCGGTGAGCGCATCTACATTCCCGAATGGTCCGAATGCCTCGAAGGGAGTCGCGTGCGCCACCTGTGGCAATGCGACGCCTGCGGCACGTCATTCGAGACCACGGTGCGCATAGCCGCGGCGTAAATTGCGCCGATTGACCGTATTTTTTCACGGAATTTTGCGCAGCAGGCTGAATGCCGGCACGCTATAGTGCCGGCATGATCGACCGCCGACATTTCGTTGCACTCGCCGCCATCCCCCTCACCGGACTCGGTGCCCGAACGTCTCAGGCAACCGGCATGAGTCGCGTGACGGCCTACGCCTTCACGTTCAAGGGCCTCGATGGTGACGATATCCTGCTCTTGTCCTATGCGGGCCACCCGTTGCTGGTGGTCAATACGGCCTCCCAATGCGGCTACACCCCACAATATGCGGGCCTCCAGAAGCTCTGGACCCGCTACCGCGACCGCGGGCTGATCGTGCTGGGTGTGCCGTCGAACGATTTCGGCGGGCAGGAGCCGGGCGGCAAAAGCGAGATTCATGCGACCGCCCAGGGGACGTACCGCGTCACCTTTCCGATCACCGAAAAGGTCGCCGTGAAGGGCAAAGATGCCCATGCATTCTTCAGGTGGGCGGCGGCCGACCGGCCGCTCGATGCGCCGCGCTGGAATTTTCACAAGTATCTCGTCGGACGCGACGGCCAATTGAAGGCGGCGTTCACGTCAGCGGTTGAGCCGACGGATCCGCTTGTGGTCGCCGCCATCGAGAAAGAACTCGCCGGCGCATAGCCGCAGCGAATCAACTGGGCTGACGCTTTCGCTCGCCTTGCAAGCGGAAATCTGTTGTCACAATACTGAAAAATTCGATTGACGAATCGCCGTGGGCATGACGGATTGTTATCACGATATTCGGTCACGTGGGTCGGCAAGAATCAATATGCCGATCCGTAAAGAGGTTCCTCCCGCGTGGCGTTTTAACTGGGCGGCCGCAAGGCCGCCCCTTTTCATTTTGGCAAATCGCCGGCGCTGGCCTAGGCAGATACAGCCGTGCGCTCGCCACCGAACTCGAGTCCGGCCGGTTGTAAGGGGTCGAGAGCTTCAACGAGCTGCAGGAACGAGCTTCCAGGCAAAGGCGGTGCGAAGACATAACCCTGCGCCGCACGCACGCCAAGCGTCCGCAAATGCATGACCTGCTCGAAATTCTCGACCCCCTCCGCAACCACATCCATGCGCATGTTGCGTGCGAGATCGACAAGCGTCTCGACGATGGTCGTCGAATTGCGATCAGTACCGATGGCATCTACGAACATTTTGTCGATCTTGATGATGTCGACACCAAGCTTCAGCATGTAGGAAAGGCCGCTGTGACCCGTGCCTACGTCGTCGATTGCAATGCGAACGCCAAGACCTTGCAGGGCGGCGATGGTCTGCCGGGTTTCAGTGAAATTTTCGATCGGATCGCGCTCGGTGACTTCGAGTACGACCTGCGAGAATTTAATTGGCGATCTCACAAAGATATCGCGCACATCCTTGACGATTGACGGCTCGCTGAAAAGCTTGCCTGCAAAGTTGAACGAAATCCTCAGGTCCGGACGGCGCCCGAGCGCGGGACCGACTTCGATGCATACCTTGCGCATAAGGCTACGTGTCAGGTCGTCGATGAGGTCGCTCGATTCCATCAGCGGAATAAATGAACCCGGCAGGACGAGCGTGCCGTCCGACTTGCGCCAACGAACCAATACTTCTGCGCCGCGCAGCTGACCCGAGCGGATGTCGACGATGGGTTGGTAATACGGGATGAATTCGCCCGCTTCGAGCGCACGCTCGATTTCCGCCACGGGATTTCGGGGTGAACGACGCGGGATCAGCACCACAAATCCCGTGACGGTTATCATGATGACGCCGGCCGTAAACAGACTGAACCATTTGAGGTTGGCGTGCTCCGCCTCGATCCGCGCTCTCGGACTGAGGACTTCGACATCAAAACCGAATTTGTTTGACCTTATGTCAGCACTGAAATTTGCGCTCTCGCTCTCGGCTTTCCGGCCACCGACCTCCCCGATCGTAGCGCCCTGTGCGGTCACGATACGCGCGTAGCCGCTGAAAGGGCCACCACCCGTCGACACCTGCGGCAAGAACAACACCGTCGGCACCAGCGCACTGATGCTGTTGTGAGCGGAGCCGACATCACGCCCCAAGCGCACCATTCGCTCGCCGCCCGGCAGAGATATTATGTCAAGGCGATATCCGCCCGCACCGACCAACGGCTCGGATGAGACCACTTCCCGCTCGCCGGGAGGCAGGCCGAGATGATTGCAAAGCGTCTTGCCGTCGGGGCCAATGATGGCGATTTCCTTGACAGGAATCGTGCTGAAGGCGGCACGGCGCATCGCCTCCATATCCTGCTGATCGCACGAGCTAACGCCCGCTGCGGCCAGAGTGTCGAGCGTTCCGACCGCATCGCGGACGCGCGCCTCGGCAAGCGCTATTGCACGCTTGGCAGCCGTGCTCACCTCCGACTGACCCTGCCGTTCTATGAGATTGTCGAGCCAGAGATTAAAGGCGATGAACGGACCACCGGCGAGCAAGGCGCCGACGACGATCGCAAATAAATTCCGGCGCGTAACCCCGCGCACAAAAAACCCCATCCCGCCTCCAGCCAGGGGGCTCCATCCTGGTGCCTCGCCAGTCAGCCACGCCGCCGTAAAGACAACCTTAAGCTTAAGGGCGCGTAACCCCAGCTAATGCGGGAAATGGAACCAAGCCGTGGCGGTGGTTAGCGATAGGTTAAATTCGCAGCCTCGCCCCCGTCTGGCCCCGTTTGTAGCCGCCGCCGGTTGTGAGAGGATGCCGGCATGGAAGACGTTTTCCGACACGCCTATCGGCACAATATTTGGGGTGATCCGGAATCGGTTTCCGGTCCAGGATCTGGATTAGCCCGGACCAAGCAGTTTCGCGAACAGATTCCCTCCCTCCTCAGCGACCTGGAGGCGCCGTTTCTGCTCGATGCCGGTTGCGGCGATTTTAACTGGATGAGGGAAGTTCAGCCGATCGAGCAATATCTCGGCATCGACATTGTGCCCGAACTGATTGTTCACTGCCGGGAAAAATATAGCGCAGGACGACGAACCTTTATGCATGGAGATATAACGCGCGATGCGCTCCCGCGAGCCGACGTTATTCTGTGTCGGGATTGTCTCGTGCATTTTTCTTTTAAGGACATTTTCGCCGCAATTGATAATTTCAAGAAAAGCCAATCCCGCTATCTTCTCGCGACGACCTTTATTGCATTCTCGGAGAACCTCGACGTCGCAACCGGTGAGTGGCGTCGTCTGAACATGGAGCTACATCCTTTCAATTTCCCGCCTCCGGATCGGCTGATCGACGAATATTGCCCGCATCCGGACGGCGCAGATAAACGACTCGGGTTGTGGCGACTGGAGAACGTCCCCGACTGACCGAAATCATTGTGGCTTGCTGGGAGCGAGGCGCTTGGCCAACGGAGAGATGTGCTCACGAAACCGGATGACCTCTTGATAGAGTCCGGCGGCTACCTGCCTCTCCCCATAGCGTTCATAAATAGCCGGATGCTCAAAGAGCTGACCGATCTCCAAACCATATCGAACAGGGCGCAAGTACTCGATACGAAACATTTGTTCACCATGAGTGCTCACGATCCTCTCTAAATCAACGGCAAGTTCGGTATAGTTTTTGGCCGCTGTTAATTTGCGGCGATAAGCGTCGTCGTCAAGAACAAGCCGTACACCTTCGGACTCGTTATCCGAATGTTCATACGGCGGACCCTCGACGGGAAACTCAAAATTTCGTACTCGGCGACCCGCGGTCTGTTCAATTCGCAAAAGCGCCGCGTTGAGCACAAGCCGACACATGTCGTGACCCGGATTGACTCCCTCTACCGCATCACCGACGACGTATTCTATCCCTTGTTCATGCAGGATTCTCGCGATCTCGTCGGTCAAGGTGAGGAAAAAGTCTGCGTTCTGCGCAAGGATAGCTTCATACAGTTCACGGTCCGAGGTCCGGCCGTATAACGATCCGGGAGTCGCGTTCGCTTTGGATAGAACAGCCGTGGTCGATGCAAGTCGGGAATGATCTGTGTGGCCCGACCCATCCGTCAACACGAGTACGAGCGGCCGCGCTCGCTCTACCCAGTGATAGAGCCGCAATTCGTGGCCCGGGTGGGCGATCACCAGTGCTGAACGCCGGGATTCCCAGCGATAGGAAGGGTCGTCTCGCAATGGCACGGCTGGAACCCCCGCTACAACACATCCAAGTCATTTTTTCGCATGGCCGCTCAAGACTTGTCGAGACTACCAAACGTCTTTCTGCCGCACGCAGAAGCACTTGAGAAAAGTCATCGACAACTATATCAGTGTCTTATGCTGCGCTCGATGCGGCCCGTGAGATGGCGCTCAAACCCACGTCGATCCATTGGTTGCTGATAAAGACTTAGGCCGCGTAAGGTGGTTTGCAGAACGTTGCGGTCTGCCACCAACAGACGTTTTTCCCCAACTCGCAAGTAAACTTTTGGAAGAAGGACTGACTGCGGCGACGGCACACTGCTGCTGGTGGGCACGCAATGCAAACCCAAACGGGCAATTTGCTGCAGCGATGCGCCAATGGTCAGAAATGACGGACGACGCCCTCGCCGCTGCGCTTAGACACAAAGACTACGACGGTCTCCTGTATATCGCCGACCACGAGGTCATCGGTCACCTTTTCTTCCAACGTCATGATTCTGAGTTGCACGGGTTTGCCGTGTGGGTTGCCGAGCCCTATCGGGAAAAGAAATGGCCGACAACTTTCTCGCTGCCGACAACCTTCACGCTGGACTTTATCGCCTACGCATCGCAATGCCCCGATATCGAGCGGGCAAGAATTGGCGCTGGCGACAGCCTCCTCACTTACCGTCTGCTCGCGCCACTGATGCCCTCCTTGACAGAATTAGGCTGGCGAACGACTGGAGGTGGTTGGGTCGATTTCGAAAGGCGCGAGAGTCAAAACTCAACTTGACCCCTCGTGGGAATGGTGCCGGCAGACCAGACCATTGAGCTGACGTGTCTTTGAATAAGTGAGCGTTGACTTGTGTTGGACCTAACGAGTTAAGAGGCTTTTTATTTTACCTCTAATTCGGCGCCCGAGTTTCATTGATTCTTGGTAGGCTTGAAACGACGCTTTGAATTCCACCTCCATGGCTGCTCGCTCACGGGCTACCTCTACCTCCCTGGCGGCTCGCGCGCGGACGACCTCTGCCTCCCTGGCCGCTCGTTCGAGAGTTGCCAGTAAGCGAAACGCTTGGTTCATCCGACTGAGCCACATATCATTGCCGACAGGCGCGACAAGGCCCTGGCTGATCACGTTGCGATACATTTCTTCAAGGCGATCAAGATAGCGGTCCAATGACGAATGTTTTCGAATGTAGTCAGACACCTTTCTGGCATCCGACGGATCATAACGATCGATCTCACCCCCAATTGCATCTTCAGATATTGGTCGAGATAACAGCCAGGCACCGAAATTATTGTCCCGCCATGACGAAACGACATCGCGCGTAACAAGACCACTAAGTCCTCGACCATCAACAACAATCACCGCACAGCCAATGGCCATGGCTTCCAGGGCCGAACGGGCTGTGGCAAATACCAAGTCATACTCGGGCAAGCGCGCAGGTAGATTGTCGATTTCATTTCCGATCGTAGCGCCAACGGCATCAACATCGATGGCACGCCGCAAGCAGGCAGCTTGCACACTGTCCAGATAATTCGAGCCTTGTTTGGCTAATATCAGCGCCCGCTTCGGCCGCTCGGGCAAGGGAGACCGCAATAGAAAGCGATCAAGATCGACAGCATTGTGAAGAAGTTCGACCGACTCCGCGAGTTCAGGAATCCGATCAACAATTCGTGCGTGGCAGGCTAAATCAACCGCAACATGCCGCCGAATTGAGGGCAAGTCCACCGGCTCGCTCCACCAAGTGGAAGCGTCGTGACAGATCGAGATTACCGGAACATCGGGAAATTTTGCGACAGCATCGAGCAACTGATCGCTTTGATTACTTTGGATCACGTCAGGGACCGAAGACACTGCCGCCAAATCGGTAAATATTGGAAATCCGTCAGCACGCAGCTTCTCAGCCAAAGGACCTGTGATATGTGTGAACAGATAAACATCATGGCCGCGCTTGCGGAGGCCATGGGCTGTCTCATAAGACACAACTTCGGTGCCGCTTCGACCACGCAACGCAATCGTGACAAGCAGAATCCGGCTCATCGCCACCCTTTTGTCTGCCGCTAAGTAACGAGAGATGCACTATTTCGTCAAATAGCTTGGCGTCGGATACATCCGGTGACGTTCTGTAGATGCTTTCTACAATGGCTCAAACATGCCCATGCGGGGAATGACTGGTTTCTGCCGGGGCTGGCTGGCCCAGCTATTGGCTGGGACACAACGAGACCTATCTATGCGGAGATCAGATCATGATCGTCGACAATTTCGGATCGGGGATCGTCACCTTTGGCGACGTCATCAACGGCCCGGTCGAGGCGGTGAAAGGACAGAAATTCGTCACCCTCGCCTGAAGCGGGCTGCGGGATTGCAAAGGAGCCGAGCATGAGTTTCTTTCCCGGCAAGGATCCGGCGGCTGGCGACGCCTATCAATGCGACGCCATTTCCCAGGTCATCGTTCCGCGCACGGTCGATCTCGGTGATTTCGCGGTCCGGCGTGCACTGCCGTCCGCCCAAACACGCATGGTCGGCCCGTTCATCTTTTTCGATCATTTCGGACCGGCAGAGTTTCACGCAGGTAACGGGCTCGACGTTCGTCCCCATCCGCATATAGGGCTCGCCACCGTGACCTATCTTTTCGACGGCGAGATCATGCACCGCGACAGCCTCGGCACCGCAATGGCGATCAGGCCGGGCGAAATCAACTGGATGACCGCGGGACGCGGCATCGTCCATTCCGAGCGGACGCGGCCGGAACGGCGTGTCGACGGCGAGCCGATCCACGGCCTGCAGATGTGGGTCGCATTGCCGGCGGCCAGTGAAGAAATGAACGCCGGCTTTGCGCATCACGCAACCGCCGAATTCCCGGTCATCAAGGAGAACGGAAAGAACGTGCGCGTGGTGGTCGGCTCGCTCTATGGCGCATCATCGCCGGTGCCTACGGTGCACGAGACGATATTCGGCGATGTGCATCTGAAGAAGGGCACGTCGCTGCCGCTAGACGCGGCCCATGAGGAGCGCGCAATCTACATCATCGAAGGCGTCGTCGATATCGCTGGCGACAGGTTCGAGCCGGGACGGCTGCTGGTTTTCAAGCCCGGCGACTCGATATCCATCACCGCAGTCGACAATACTCATTTCGTCATCCTCGGCGGTGCGCCGATGGATGGCCCGCGTCACATCTGGTGGAATTTCGTATCGTCCCGCAAGGAACGCATCGAGCAGGCCAAGGCGGACTGGAAGGCCGGCCATTTTGACAAGGTGCCGGGCGACGAAATCGAATTCATTCCGTTGCCGGACAAATAGCGCGCGGCTGCGCGTCACTTCTTCGGTAAATCCAGCCTGATATTCAGCTCCTTGAGCTGCTTGGGCGTCGCTTCCGACGGCGCACCCATCATCAGGTCCTCTGCGCGCTGGTTCATCGGAAAGAGCACGACTTCGCGAAGATTTTCTTCGCCGGCAAGTAGCATGACAATACGATCGATGCCCGGCGCGATGCCGCCGTGCGGCGGCGCGCCCAGCGATAGCGCGTGCAGCATGCCGCCGAATTTAGTCTCGAGCATCTCCTCGCTGTAGCCGGCAATCGCGAAGGCCTTCTTCATTACCTCGGGGCGGTGATTTCGGATTGCACCCGATGACAATTCGACGCCGTTGCAGACGATGTCGTACTGGATTGCCTTGATCGACAGCAGCTTGTCGTTGTCCTTGGCATCGAGTGCGAGAAATTCCTCGACCGGCAGGTTCGGCATCGAGAATGGATTGTGGGAGAAGTCGATCTTCTTCTCTTCCTCGTTCCATTCGTACATCGGGAAATCGACAATCCAGCAGAACTCAAAGCGGCCTTTGTCGATGAGCCCCAGCTCCTCCCCGACCTTGGTCCGTGCCGGCCCGGCAAATTTCACGAAATCCTTCGGCTTTCCGGCGACGAAGAAACAGGCGTCGCCGATACCGAGCTTCATCTGGTCGGCAATCTGCTTGGTGCGTTCCGGGCCGATGTTCTTGGCCAGCGGGCCTGCGCCACCCTCCTCGCCTTCGCGCCAGAAAATGTAACCGAGACCAGGTTGCCCCTCGCCCTGCGCCCAGGAATTCATGCGATCACAGAATGCGCGATTGCCGCCTTTCGGCGCCGGGATCGCCCACACGGCGTTTCCAGGAGTCTCCAGGATCTTCGCGAAAATCTTGAACCCAGAGCCGCGGAACGCCTCGCTCACGTCCTGCATCACGATCGGATTGCGCAGATCGGGCTTGTCGCTACCGTATTTGCGCAGGGCGTCGGCATAGGGAATGAGCGGAAATTTCGGCGTCACCGGTTTGCCGTTGGCGAATTCCTCAAACACGCCATGGATGACCGGTTCGACCGCATCGAAAACGTCCTGCTGGGTCACAAAGCTCATCTCAAGGTCGAGCTGATAAAACTCGCCCGGCGAGCGATCGGCGCGCGCATCCTCGTCGCGAAAGCACGGCGCGATCTGGAAGTAACGGTCGAAACCCGCGACCATGATCAGCTGCTTGAATTGCTGCGGCGCCTGCGGCAGCGCGTAAAATTTCCCCGGATGCAGCCGCGAGGGCACGAGGTAGTCGCGCGCACCTTCGGGTGAAGATGCCGTGAGGATCGGCGTCTGGAATTCGAAGAAGCCCGCTTCCTTCATCCGCCAGCGGATCGAATCGATGACCTTGCCGCGCAGCATGATGTTGTTGTGCAGTTGCTCGCGGCGCAGGTCGAGAAATCGATACTTCAGCCTGATTTCTTCCGGATAATCTTGCTCGCCGAAGACCGGCATCGGAAGCTCGGCCGCGGGGCCGAGCACCTCTATTTCATCGATATAGATCTCGACCTGTCCGGTCGGCAGTTCCGGGTTTTCGGTGCCCCCCGGACGCTTGCGCACCTTGCCGTCGACGCGCACGACCCACTCCGAGCGCAGCGTCTCGGCCAGCTTGAACGCCTTGCTGTCCGGGTCGGCGACGACCTGGGTCAGCCCATAGTGGTCGCGCAGGTCAATAAAAAGAACGCCGCCGTGATCGCGGATGCGGTGACACCAGCCCGAGAGCCGCACCACCTTGCCGATATCGCTCTCGCGAAGTGCGCCACAGGTATGGGAGCGATAACGATGCATGTCGGTTCTTTGGGCTGCCGGGGAACGAGTCAGGATCTCAGTGTGAAGCGGGCGAAAAGCGCATGAGGGGTGGGCTTTGTCAAGGCAACCGACCTCGAAGGCACCGCCGCGCCCAAATGCCTCGACACGCTTGCCTGCGCCCTGCACAGTTGGTTTTAGGTGACCGGGCACTCATGCGCAAAGCCAGAAAAAAGAACACGAAGAAAACCACACCAGCAGCGGCCGAAATGTCGACCGCAGAGGCTGCGGTGGCGACCCTGATCGCGCATGGGCTCGATACCGTTTACGCACTGCCCGGCATCCACAACGATCACCTTTTCGATGCCTTCCAGCGCACCTCCGAAAATCTGCGTGTGGTCCATACCCGCCACGAGCAAGGCGCCGCCTACATGGCGCTCGGCGCCGCACTATCCACCGGCAAACCTCAAGCATACGCTGTCGTTCCCGGACCCGGCTTGCTCAATTCCGGCGCAGCCCTGCTCACCGCGTACGGAATGAACGCGCCAGTGCTCGCGATCATCGGGCAAATTCCGGCGACGGCAATCGGCAAGGGTCATGGTCATTTGCACGAGATCCGCGATCAGGCCGGAATCGTGTCACGTCTTGTCGATCATTCTTCCTTCATCGAGGGGCCGGTCGAAGCCTCCGCCAAGATTGCAAAGGCCATTCACTCGATGAGCTGCGATCGTCCGGGTCCGGCAGCCATCGAATGCGCAATCGATGTCTGGGGCAGGCGTGGCCCTGTGCCGGCGATCGCACGCCCCGCCTTACTCGCTCCGGGCAAAATCAACATCGATAAAGTGCGCGCCGCGGCAAAAATTCTCGGCAAAGCCCAACGCGTGCTGATCGTTGTCGGCGGCGGAGCGCAAGATGCCTCACCGGAAGTTACACTGCTCTCAAGCATGTTACAGGCGCCCGTGCTCGGCTATCGGCGCGGACGCGGCATTTTGGACTCGCGCGATCCGTTCAGCGTGACGTTGCCGCTTGGCCGCGACTTATGGGCGGAGGCGGATGCCGTGCTCGCCGTCGGCACGCGCCTTCTCAATCCGATGACACAGTGGGGTATGGACAAGACGTTGCAGATCGTGCGCGTCGACGCCGACCCCGACGAGCCCGCGCGGATCGGCAAGCCGAAGGTCGCGCTTGTCGGTGATGCGGCTCCGATCCTGCGCGCATTGATCGACGAGCTCGCCAAAGTGAATCCTCGCCGTGCACCACGCCACGACGAAATGCTGGGCCGTCAGGCCAAGCTGCGCAAGCGTCTTGCCAAGCTCGCGCCACAACTGGCCTTCCTCGAGGCGATCCGCGCCGAACTGCCGGATGACGGAATTTTCGTCGACGAGGTCACGCAAATCGGATTTGCGGCACGGCTTGCGTTACCCGTATACAGACCCCGCACGTTTCTTTCGCCCGGTTATCAGGACAACCTCGGTTGGGGCTATGCGACCTCGCTTGGCGCGCAGCACGCAAGGCCGGATGTACCGGTTCTGTCTATCAATGGCGACGGTGGATTTCTATACACGGGTAACGAACTTGCCACAGCGATCCGGCACGGTATTCCGCTGGTCGCCATCGTTTTTGTTGATGGCGCTTATGGCAACGTCCGTCGCATCCAGCAGGAAGATTTCGGCAATCGCCTGATAGCCTGCGACCTAGCCAATCCAGATTTCGTCAAATACGCGGAAAGTTTCGGTGCAGCAGGCCGCCGTGCGCGTGGGCCGGACGAACTGCGCAAGATCCTGCGGGAATCGTTCGCACGCCGTGAGCCGACGCTGATCGAGGTGCCGGTCGGGGCTATGCCGAGCCCGTGGGAGTTCATACTAATGCCTCGCGTGCGCGGACCATGAAGCGGGTTGCCATGACCGACCCTGATAGGGTTAGTGTCAGCCTCGAAATGGACCTTATTACTACCACTGAACAACTTGCGGCGGCTTGTGCGCGGGCGGCGAAACACCCCTACGTGACGGTCGATACCGAATTCCTCCGCGAAACCACCTACTATCCGCTGCTGTGCGTGGCGCAGATGGCTTCGCCCGACGAAGCCGTCGTGATTGACGCCCTAGCTAACGGTATCGATCTGAGTCCGTTTTTCGAGCTGATGGCAGACGAAAAGATCACCAAGGTCTTCCACGCCGCCCGGCAGGACATCGAAATCGTCTGGAACCTGGCGCAAAAGATCCCCCACCCGATCGTCGACACGCAAGTTGCCGCCATGGTCCTCGGCTATGGCGACTCGATCTCCTACGATCAGCTGGTGCAGCGCGTCACCGGCGACACGCTGGACAAATCGCACCGATTCACAGACTGGACGCGGCGGCCGCTTAGCGACGCGCAGATTACCTACGCGCTGTCCGACGTGACGCATTTGCGCACGGTCTACCTCAAGCTTACTGAGGATCTGGAGAAGCGTGGCCGCAACAGCTGGGTCGAGGCTGAAATGGATGTTCTCACCTCGCCCGACACCTACCGGGCCGATCCCGAACGTGCTTGGGAGCGCCTCAAAACCCGTGTGCGCAAGCCGAAAGAGCTTGCCGTATTGATCGAAGTGGCCGAATGGCGAGAGCGCGAGGCGCAGACGCGTGATGTCCCGCGCGGGCGCGTGCTCAAGGACGACGTCATCGGAGACATTGCGGTCCAGGCGCCGACCACGCCGGAGCGGCTTGGCCAACTCCGCTCATTGCCGAAGGGTTTTGAGCGTTCGCGTTGGGGTGAGCAGATCCTCGAGGCGGTCAAACGTGGGCTCGAACGCGACCAGAAGACGCTGCCACGCCTGGAACGCTTCCGCCCGGCGATGAACGGCGCGGCGACCGTCGAGCTACTCAAGGTTCTTTTGCGGATGACCGCCGAGCGGCATGGTGTCGCCGCCAAGGTCATCGCGACCGTCGACGATCTCGACCGGATCGCCGCCGACGACGAGGCCGACGTTCCCGCGATGAAAGGCTGGCGCCGTGAACTGTTCGGCGAAAACGCGCTCGCGCTCAAGCATGGGCGCCTGGCGCTTGCCGTCGACAAGGGAAAAGTCGTGACGGTGGAGAAGAACTAAGCCTGTTATGCCTCTATCGTCGACTCGCGGCCAACCAACCGTCCCAATTGCCGCAATCGGTTGGCCAGGCGGTCGCTTGCAAGCTGGCCGTATGCACCCGGAAGTTTGAGAATGAGCTTGCCACGTTTGACGTGCATCGGTGTTTTTGGAAGCACCCCAGCCTGCCCCGCGGTCAGGATATAAGCGACGCGCATGGCAGCGCCGACCACGCGTGCACGATCGAGCATGCGAGTGGTCGCGAGCTCGCGCAGCCGGGGCGACAAATCCTCTTCGCTCAATCCCGCATGACGGAAGTAAACGGACAGCGCGAGATAGGCGCGGCCAGGATGATCAATCGCCACGAAAGCACCGTTCGCGATGATGTTCATCGACTGCTCGCCGCGATAGTCCGGATGGGCGCGCCAGCCGATGTCGCCGAGCAGGCAGGCGGCGTGTCGCAACCGTTGTTCGTCGGTTGTCTCTTCCAGTCCTGACGACGCAATAAAACGATCGGTCCACGCAATAAGTTCCTCACCGTGCAGTGGCGAGCGTGAGCGCAATACGTTGAGGTTGGCTGCTGCAGAAATGAGCGGATCACGCGCGCGTTCGCGCGCGTTAAGCAATGAATAGAGCAGACCCTCGCGCACACCGAGCACCGAAATAATCACCTGTTTCGGCTTGATGGTCTGGACGAGATTTTCCATGACCAGCGCTGCATAAGCGAGCAAAGGCCGGCGTGCGGCGTTGACGACTTCGATCTTCGACAAGGTTTCAGGATCGACGTGGTGCACCAACCGTGAGAATTCCTGCGCCTCGCGCGCTGAAATCCGATAGTTGTGCATGATGTGAAACGGATAGCCGGTCTGCCACATGTGAAGGCGCGCCAAGGCGCGCCATGTGCCGCCGACCGCATAAAACGTGCGGTCCTCCCCATCGTGCAGCATGTCGAGGTCCTCGAAGGCCTCCTCGACGAATTTTTCGGCCTTTTTCAGCGACTTGCCGGTGATGTCCTGCAAGGCCAGGCCGCCCAGTGGCAATGTCACGCCGCCGCGCACGCGCGTGCCATGAACATCAACAAGCTCAAGTGATCCGCCACCGAGATCGCCGACGATGCCATCGGGCTTGTGGATGCCGGAGACGACACCGAGTGCGGTGAGATGAGCCTCGCGTTTGCCCGAGAGGATCGAAATACGCGTGCCGCATATGCGTTCCGCCTCAGCAATGAATGCGCGCCCGTTTCGTGCATCCCGACACGCCGCTGTCGCGATGGCCCAGACGCGCCGCACGTGCAGGATGTCAGATAGAGCGCGGAACCGCCTCAGTGCATCGAGCGCCGTCTCGATGGCGTCGGCGGGCAGCAATCCGGTCGACTGAACCTGTCGTCCGAGGCCCGCGAGCACCTTCTCGTTGAAGATCGGCGTCGGCGCGCGCGTCAGGCCTTCGTAGATGACGAGGCGGATCGAGTTCGAGCCGATGTCGATAACAGCAATCGGCGGCCCGTGGTCAAGGCGGCCCTTCGGGATGATGGCACGTGAAGGGTTACGCGCCTTCGATGAGGCGGCGTAAGAGGCTGCGCGGCGACGATTCTTTGAGCGATTTCCCACGGCCCGAAAGGCTCGGATTTGTCATAAAATATTTATGGGCGTTGAAGAGTTCCTCGCCCGGGGCCGCCTTTATGCGCGTGGAACTGCCGTCGGGCAAGAGCTTCCAACTTTGCTCGTTGTCCTTGAAATTCGCCACCATGATCTGGCCGAGGACCTGCTCGTGCACGGTAGCATTGAGGATCGGGCATAGCACTTCAACGCGCCGGTCGAGATTGCGCGGCATCATGTCGGCCGATGAAATATAGATCGCCGCTTTTGGGTGCGGCAGCGCATGGCCTGCGCCAAAACAGTAAATACGGCCATGCTCGAGGAATCGGCCGACGATGGACTTGACGCGGATATTCTCCGACAGGCCGGGCACCCCCGGCCGCAGGCAGCAGATTCCGCGCACCACGAGATCGATCGAAACGCCGGCAGCCGAGGCGTCGTAGAGGGCATCGATGATTCCAGGATCAACGAGCGCGTTCATCTTCATCCAGATTGAAGCCGGTCGTCCTGCCTTAGCGTGAGCAATCTCTTGCGTAATATGGTCCAGGATCCGTTTACGCAAATTGATCGGCGAGATCGCCATCCGCTCAAGTTCGGCTGGCTCCGCATATCCGGTGATGTAGTTAAAGATGCGCGCGACGTCGCGGCCTATCACCGGCTCCGCTGTAAAAAACGACAAGTCGGTATAAACCCGCGCGGTCACCGGATGATAATTTCCGGTACCGACATGCACATAGGTGGCAAGCTCGCCGGCCTCGCGGCGGACGACCAGCGACAACTTGGCGTGGGTCTTCAGCTCGATGAAGCCGTAGACGACCTGCGCGCCGGCGCGCTCAAGGTCCCTCGCCCAGCGGATATTGGCCTCTTCGTCAAACCGCGCCTTCAATTCGACCAGCGCGGTCACCGACTTTCCCGCTTCCGCGGCCTCGACCAGTTGCTTTACGATCGGGGATTCCGCTGACGTACGATAGAGCGTCTGCTTAATCGCGACGACGTTTGGGTCTCGCGCGGCCTGCTGCAGAAACTGCACGACCACGTCGAATGACTCGTATGGGTGATGGACGATCAGGTCCTTCTGCCGGATCGCCGCGAAGCAATCGCCGCCATGGTCGCGGATACGCTCAGGGTAGCGCGGATTATAGGGAACGAATTCAAGATCCGGCCGGTCGAGCTTGGTCAACTGATTGAGGTCGTTCAGTGCCAGCACTCCATCGACCCTGATGACTTCGTCGTCGGCAACGGCCAGTGCGCGCTGCACAAAGTTGCACAGTTCCCCCGGCATTGATCCTTCAAGTTCGAGACGGATCACCGAACCGCGCCGCCGGCGCTTGAGCGCGGTCTCGAACAGCCGCACCAGGTCCTCGGCTTCTTCCTCGATTTCAACTTCGGAATCCCGGATTGCGCGGAAAGCTCCATGTCCTTTGACGGTATATCCGGGGAACAACCGGCCGATGAACAGAGCTGTCGTTTCTTCCAGCGTGATGAGCCGAATCCCCTGATCGCTGCCACCTGGCAGCCTGATGAATCGCTCGATCTTTTGCGGCATGCGGATAAGCGCGTTCATCGCTTTGCCGTCTTTGCTGCGCGCAAGTTGCAACGCGATGGAAAACGCCAGATTTGGGATAAAGGGGAACGGATGCGCGGGGTCGATCGCAAGCGGTGTCAGCAACGGAAAAATATGCGTGAGAAAGTGTTCCTCGAGCCAGCTGCGGTCGGATTTCTTGATGTCCCCGCCGTCCAGCAGCACCACTCCGGCATTCGCTAGCTCCGTTCGCAGATCGATCCAGCGCTGCTGCTGGTCACGCGCGAGTTGCGAAACGGCCTCACTGATTCGCGAAAGCTGTTCGGCGGGTGTGAGACCGTCGGGACTCTGGGTAAGAATGCCCTCGCGCAACTGACCCTTGAGTCCGGCGACGCGCACCATGGAGAATTCATCGAGGTTGTTGGCGGAGATCGACAGAAAACGGACGCGCTCCAGCACCGGGTGCTGGGCGTTTGCGGCCTCTTCCAACACACGACGATTGAAGTGCAGCCAGGAAAGTTCGCGGTTGATGAACCGCGCCGGCTGTGACCTTAACGACTGGGTTGCGCCATCCGCAGTCGGCGCAGCGACATCTGTATGACCGCCCGCCGACGAGATTTCTTCAACAGACGCAATAGCTTGGCCGCGATCAGCCATCTGAACAATCCGAAAGCTAAGCCGTAACCGAAAAACGTGGCTGCCGCATGACAGTCAGCTCCCGCATGTCGGGAGCGTCAAGTCTTGCACAACAGCGTTAAGGAACGCGAAACAATTCGGCTGCGAGCGCGCGCGTCACTGGCCGATGCCGGCGCATCGCCTCTTCGTCTAGACGACGGACGGCCTGATGGGCTGCGACAAACGACCGCTCGATGCGATTGGCAAGAAAGCTGACGAGCGATTCATCGACGGCGATCTGCCGATCGACCGCAAGCTTGATGATGAGTGCTCTCAACAACGCGTCATCCGGTGTGGCCAGCGCCACACTTGGCACCGAGCGCATGCGAGAGGCGAGATCGCGAACAACCACAGGGAACGACGTAAGCGGCGAACGCGAGGTCACGAGCACGTAGGCGGCATGCTCGCGCGCGAGGTTGAGGAAATGAAAAAGCGCGCGCTCGTCGAGGCCCTCGAACTCGAGGTCCTCGAGTACAAGCGCCCCCGTCGCAAAGGCGGCGGGTGGATCCGTATGAGACAACAATTTAGCGGACAGCACGCGCGCCCCGGTTGCCTCCGCCCAGATTGTCGCGAGATGACTCTTACCCGAACCCTGCGGCCCGACCAAAGCGACAATGCGGTCAGGCCAGTCGGGCCACCGTTCGATCAGATTGAATGCCGCAACATTCGGCGGGCCCCGCAAAAAATCCTCACGCGCAAAGCTCACGGAATGATCAAGCGCCAGCAAAAGCTGGCGCGGGGCAAGCGAACTGTCCATCCCGTTAATCCGCCCCTTCCCCGGTATAAAGTGAGCTTTGCAGATAACGGCGAAGCGCAAAGCGAGTGAGCACGCCGATTGTGGCCGCAAGCGGGACGGCAACCAGCAACCCGACGAAGCCGAACAGATAACCGAAGGCAAGTAGCGCAAAAATCAGCCAGACCGGATGAATTCCAACACTCTCGCCAACCAGTTTTGGCGCAAGCACATTACCTTCGACAAATTGCCCGACAAGGAAAATGCCGAGCACCACCGCGATCGACCCGTAGGCAGGCCAGAACTGCGCGACCGCCACGCCAAGCGCCAGCACAAGACCGGTCATGGATCCGACATAGGGGATAAATGTGATGAGACCGGAGATGAGGCCTATGAGCAAACCAAAATTAAGCCCGGTTAAAGTGAGCGCAACCGCATAAAAGGAGCCGAGGATAAGGCACACCCCGGTCTGCCCACGCACAAAGCCGGCAATCGCAACATCCACTTCACGAGCAAGTTCGCGCACCGTGTCGCGATACTGGATCGGGATCCAGCTGTCGACGCTGCGAATCATTCGGTGCCAGTCGTAGATCAAGTAGAAGGCAACCACTGGCGTCACGACGACAAGCGAGAATAAAGAGACAAGCGCTCGGCCGCCGGACCACAACGAGCGCAAGAACGTCGTCAGCCAGCCGACACCTTGCGTCACCAAATCTCCAATCGATTTGTCGGCGCTGAAGCCGGCGCCAAGCAGTTTCTGCAGCCATGGCCTGCTTGGGTCGCCCAGAAGAGTTTGTAGTCTTGTGACGTTGCCCGGCACGCTGTCGATAAAGGAGGAAAGTTGCGCGCCTACAATCGGTGCGACCAGCAAGATGAGGTAGACGAGCGCTAGCACCACGAAAGCGATGATCAGCAGCGCTGCCGCCAGTCGATTGATACCGAAGCGCTCAAGCCGATCCGTTAGTGGCGTCAGCAAATATGCAATCGCCAGGCCGGCAACAAAGGGCAGCAGTATTTCGCTCAGCAGCCACAGCGCCAGGACAACGAGCACAAGAACAACCAACCAGAAGAGGAAATGGCGCTCCACCGCACTGCGGTCCAGTGTGGATTTACGGCGAGACCGTGATGGCGCGCGCGGGCTCAAGGTTTTGACGTCGTCGAATTGATGTGACGTACCCATTCAGCCACATACGCTGCAACCGACAGCAATGTCAGCGTGGCGACAGATGCCATGAGCACCCAGGTGAGTGTCGGCAACGGATAACTGAAGCCAACCGTGCCAAGCACGACACAAGCGAATACAATCTGCGCAACCGTGTTTAGCTTGGATATCAGCAGCGGTTTGACCTTGATGGGTATTCCAACCAGCCAAGACAGCATGACTGCGCCCACGATCATGATGTCTCGCGACACGACCAGGATGACAAGCCATCCTGGAATCAAGCCCTTGATGCCCAACGTCAGATAAATCGAGACAATCAGCGCCTTATCAGCAAGCGGGTCGAGATAGGCACCGAGCTCGGTGGTCATCTGGAATCGCTTTGCGAGATATCCATCGACCGCGTCGCTCACCCCCGCCGCCAGAAACAGTACAAACGCAATCCAGATGTATTGCTCGCCGGACGCGATCGCCCAAACCACGACCGGCACCAGCAAAATGCGTCCCAACGTAATGAGATTAGGAATACTCAAGGCAATCCCGGCTCGCACACGCACCCCGGCGTCAGATGCCGGAACAGCGTCAACCCCTCGGGCAGAGTATAACGGCGCCTGGACCATTGCGCGACTTGCGATTCCAACGTAGGACCCCGGCGTAACATTTTGCCTACGCATAATCTTTTCCTGAATTCCGGGCGTCCCGGATCGTGCGTTTGCGAGGGCGTATCATGGCAGAAAATCGGCGCGGACTCACTTACGCGCAGGCCGGTGTTGATATCGACGCCGGCAACCGGATGGTGGAGTTGATCAAGCCCCTGGTGCGGGCAACGGCGCGGCCCGGCGCCGATTCCGAGATCGGCGGCTTTGGCGGAATTTTCGATCTAAAGCAGGCCGGCTACCAGGATCCGGTTCTCGTTGCGGCAACCGACGGCGTCGGTACGAAACTCAAAGTTGCCATTGAAACCGGCCGACATGACACGATCGGGATCGATCTGGTTGCAATGAGCGTGAACGACCTGGTCGTGCAGGGCGCAGAGCCCCTATTTTTTCTCGACTACTACGCCTGCGGAAAGCTTGAGCCCGAGCTTGGCGCGGCCGTTGTCGCAGGTATCAGCATCGGTTGCCGCGAGGCCGGTTGCGCCCTGATCGGCGGCGAAACGGCGGAAATGCCGGGTGTTTATAACGGTGATGATTACGATCTTGCGGGTTTCGCTGTGGGCGCGGTCGAACGGGATGCCGTGCTTCCGCGCACCGACGTCGCAGAAGGTGATGTTATCATTGGCCTGGCATCTTCCGGTGTGCACTCCAACGGTTACTCGCTGGTCCGCAAGATCGTTGAAAAAAGCGGACTCAGCTGGAGCAGTCCCGCACCATTCATGACTGGAAAAAGTCTGGGTGAATCAATTCTGGCTCCGACCCGGATTTACGTGAAATCATGTCTGGCCGCGATACGGGGCACAAAAGCAGTGAAAGGACTAGCGCATATCACCGGTGGCGGATTCCCCGACAACATTCCACGGGTGCTGCCAAAAGGTCTTGGCGCGCGCATCAATCTCGCGGCGGTGCCTGTTCTTCCGGTCTTCAAGTGGCTCGCTGACGCGGGCGGAATTGCGCAGAACGAAATGCTGCGCACGTTCAATTGCGGCATCGGAATGATCGTCATCGTATCCGCAAAAGACTCAGATACCGTCATGCAGGCATTTACGCGTTCAGGGGAAAAAGTTGTGACGCTTGGACATGTCGGCAAGACCTCAGACGGCGAACGCGTCGTCTATGATGGCAAGCTCAATCTTGGGTGAGACATGAACCGCAAGCGGGTCGCAGTCCTCATCTCCGGCCGCGGCTCCAACATGGCTGCCCTCATCGAAGCCGCGACGGACAAGACCTATCCTGCGGAAATCGTGGTGGTGATTTCAAATCGTCCGGATGCAGGCGGCCTCATGGTCGCACGGGCCAATGGAATAACCACCGAGGTCGTCGACCACAGCGCTTTCGGAAAGGACCGCACAGCCTTCGAGCGCGCCTTGCAGGCCGTGCTTGAAAAGCATCGCATCGACATCGTCTGCCTGGCCGGCTTCATGCGACTGTTGACCGCAGATTTCGTCGGGCAATGGCAGCATCGAATTCTCAACATCCACCCGGCCCTGCTGCCGGCTTTCAAAGGCCTCGACACGCACCGGCGGGCCCTCGAGGCGGGCGTGAACGTGCACGGCGCAACGGTCCATTTTGTGGTACCGGAGATGGATTCCGGGCCAATCATCGCGCAAGCGGCCGTCAACGTGCGACCCGGGGAGACCGAAGAAGAGCTTGCCGCACGCGTCCTCAAGGTCGAGCATCAGATCTATCCATTGGCTCTCAAACTATTGGCCGAGGAGCGCCTGCAGATCGAAAACGGCCACTGCCGGATCGACGGCGTTCCCGTACCGGACGCCGCCAGCCTGATTCCGGTTCCTTGATATGGATATTTCGCGCTGCAGCAACGCGCGGATGTGAATAGCGGCCTCGATCCGGTGTTGTAGAATCCTGTAGTCGTCGGCAGGCGCCGCAAACCCGCGGCGCAAACAACCAACATCGGGGGGATTTCTATGGCAGCACGAAGCGGAGAACCAAAGCTAGTTTTTCCGGGCCTGGCCAGTTTTTACGAGTCCGTATCTGATCTTTGGTATCCGATGATCCGCGTCGCTATTGGCGCGATTTTGTTCATGCATGGTTGGGGCAAAATCAATGCCGGTGCCGGCCGCATAGCCGGGGCTTTTGGCACCAATTATGGCCTGCCAATGCCGACGCTGCTCGCATATTCAGCCATGTTCCTAGAGACCGTTGGCGCTATCTGCATCATCATCGGCCTGTTCACCCGCTTCTTCGCGGCGGCGATCGCCATCGAGCTTTTGATCGCGATGTTCGCCGCTCACTGGGTCAAGGGCTTCGGCGTCAGCGCCGGCGGCTACGAGTACGTGCTTTTCCTGGGCATCGTCATGTTCGCGATTGCCCTGCGCGGCGGCGGCCCCTATTCGGTCGATCGCGTGATCGGCAAAGAACTCTAAAAGACAGGCGCAAAAAGCGCGCGTGGCACTAGGCCGCGCGCGCTTTGCGTATCCAGACCCTGTTGTCGTGCACCGCCGCTCCGCCGTAGGGCGCGATTGAATCCGCGCCGACGAGCGTATTGATGCCGCAGCCATCGGCATAGGCGGCGTTTGGCCAGATCGATTCCGCAATCAAAACACCTTGCCGCACGCCCGCGAACACGCGTGCATGCAGACGCACTTCGCCGCGCTTGTTACCGAGAACGACATAGTCGTCCGTGCAGATCCCAAGCGCCGCGGCATCGTCGGGATGGATCATCACGGTAGGCCGTTTTTCCTGCGCCAGCGACGTCGGCGTCTCGTTAAAGGTCGAATTGAGGAAGCCGCGTGCCGGGGACGTCGCGAGCCGAAATGGATGCTCGCCATCCGCGACTTCGATCGACGTCCAGTGGTCGGGAAGCCGCGGCATGTCCGCAACTGGGCCGCTCTTGCAGGGACTACGGAACGGAACGTTCGGCCAGTCCGGTTTGAACCTGAACTTCCCGTCCGGCCACGGAAAGCCATCAAGATAGTGCGATTCTCGGAAAGGAGGCTGGCAGTCGATCCACTTGTTGGCCTCGATCTCGGCAAGCGTCCCACGGTTCGACACCTGCAGCATCTGGTCGATGAGCTCGCGCGGGCTCATCGTGAACCCTCGATGCTCGGCGCAAAGCCGCTGCGCCAGTCCGCAGATCACTTCGTGATTACTGCGGCATTCGCCAGGCGGCTCGACCAGCTTCGGTCCAAGAATGAGGTACTGGTGCCCGCCGCCGCGGTAAATATCGTCGTGCTCGAGAAACGTCGTTGCCGGAAGCACGACATCAGCGACTTGCGCGGTCTCCGTCATGAATTGCTCATGCACGCAGACGAAGAGATCTTCACGCGCGAACCCGCGCTTCACCTGTGTCTGATCGGGACACACGGATACCGGATTGGTGTTCTGGATGATCATCGCCGTGACCGGCGCGCCGCCGTGCAGCGCCTCACGTTCGCCGGTCAGGATCGCCCCAATACGCGATTGATCGAGCATCCGGACCGATCGGTCGCACACATCAAGACCCTCGATCAGGGTCTTGTCGAGCCGGAAAATGTCAGCGCTGATGTGGAAGGCCCCGCCGCCCTCGTATTGCCAGGCGCCCGTCACCGCCGGAATGCAACTCGCCGCGTGCATGTTCACGGGGCCGTTGCGCGAGCGCGAAAAGCCATAGCCAAGGCGGAAAAATGCACGCTTGGTTTCGCCGATCAGCCGCGCGAACGCCTCGATCGTCTCGACCGGCGCGCCGGTGATCGCAGCAGCCCATTGCGGATCGCGTGAGCGCAGATGCGCTTCGAGCTCGCGCGGCGCATCAGTGTATTTTTCGAGATAGTCCCAGTCGGCTTTGCCATCGCGGAATAAGCAATGCATCACCGCGCAAGCGAGCGCGCCGTCGGTGCCCGGCTTGATGAGCACAGGCAGATCGGCCTGCTCCATCGTCCCGTTCATGTAGATGTCGACAGCTGCAATCTTAGCGCCGCGCTCTTTCCGCGCGCGCACGGCATGGGTCATCACATTGACCTGGGTATTTACCGCGTTGGTACCCCAGATAATCACCAAATCGGACTTCGCCATCTCGCGGGGATCGACGCCAGCGATGCGACCGATTCCTGCGGCATAGCCCGCGTAAGCAGGATTGACGCAGATCGTCGAGTGAAATCCGGAATACTTTTTCACGTGGCGCAAGCGATTGATGCCATCGCGCATCACCAGGCCCATTGTTCCGGCGTAATAATAGGGCCAGACGCTTTCCGCGCCGAACCGGCGCTCGGCTTCAATGAACTTTTCAGCCACGAGATCGAGCGCATCATCCCACGATACGCGCTCGAACTTTCCCGAACCTTTTGCACCGGTCCGGCGCAACGGGTGCAGCAGGCGCTCGGCATGATGTTCCCGTTCGGCGTAGCGCGCGACCTTGGCGCAGATCACGCCGGCTGTGTAGTCGTTGTCTTTTGCGCCGTGCACGCGCCCGATCGTGCGCTCGTCGAGAACTTCGACGTCCAACGCACAGGTCGATGGGCAATCGTGCGGGCACGCCGAATGCCCGATCCGCACGGTCTTTGGGAGCCGGACCGTTTGATTCATCGCGCTCCCACTATAGCCGATTGGGGCGAACGAGCTAAGTTTCGCTTTGGGCCTGAAGCTTGGATCGCCGCCAGAGGCCTCCGACCAGCAGCACCAGCGCAGCACCCGCTGCGGCTGCACCGATTTCAACCTTGTGCGCTGTCGCTGCTCCATACTGGCTGGTCAGCCAGTTCGCGATCACCGGATCGGTCGCGATAACTTCGCCGACAATCCAGCCAAGCAAAGCGGCACCGGCCCAAACCAGGATCGGGAACCGGTCGAGCAGTGACATGATCAAGGCTGCACCGGCGACGATCAAAGGGATGCTGATGCCGAGGCCGATCACAAGCAACGCCATGTTGCCGCCCGCTGCAGCCGCGATCGCAATCACGTTATCCAGGCTCATGATGATGTCGGCGATCGCGACGATCCGGACCGCACGCCAGAGGTGCTCGGCTGCCTCGGCTTCGCTCTCGTCCGGATCCTCCGGCACGAGAAGCTTCGCCGCAATGTAGAATAGAGCGAGGCCCCCGACGATCTTGAGGTAAGGCAGCAGCATCAGCGATGCGACGACGCCGGTAAAAATGATTCGCAGTCCGACGGCGACGCCCGCGCCAAGGATCATGCCCCAGACCCGCTGACGGTGTGGAAGGCCGCGGCACGCCATCGCGATGACAACTGCGTTGTCGCCCGACAGCAGGATATTGATCCACATAATCTTGGCGAGCGCGATCCAGAACTCGGTATGGCCTATGTCGTTCCAGCCGGAGCTGACCAGCGCCCACCAGCCCGCAGGATCCATAAGCTGTGCCATCGAACCCACTTGTCTCTCCTCCCCTGTACCGCGTTCTGATGCTCGCGGTTTGTCCTGGTACCGGCAAGGACAAATATCGCCCTTGCGATTTCCGAATCTACGCGCTGCCTCTATCCGACGATTTCGTTGTCCGAAAAGAATTGCGCAATTTCCCGCGCCGCAGTGTCAGGCGCGTCGGAGCCGTGAACGGAGTTTTCTCCGATTGATCTGGCGTGAATTTTGCGGATCGTGCCGTCAGCGGCCTTTGCAGGATCGGTGGCTCCCATGACTTCGCGATACCGGGTAATGGCCTTCTCACCTTCGAGAACCTGCACGACGACCGGGCCCGAAATCATGAACTCGACCAGTTCGCGAAAGAACGGCCGCTCGCGATGCACCGCATAGAATCTCTCGGCCTGCTCGCGCGAAATGCGCACGCGTTTCTGCGCCACAATCCGCAGGCCCGCCTTTTCGATGAGGGCGTTGATCGCGCCGGTCAAACTGCGTTCGGTCGCATCGGGCTTCAGAATCGAAAAAGTACGCTCTACAGCCATCCTACTGTCCTTCACTGGAACTAATCGATGAGTTTAAGGGGTTTCATTGGCGAGACCGGATGGCGCGGCTTATACCGGGGGGCATTTCAGGCGGCAAGATCGGCCCTCATTGACGGGAAACGTCGCGCAGGAGACAGAAAATGCTGGCCCGCTATCGGATGTTCGCCGGTTACAATGCCTGGTGCAATGAGCGTCTCTACGAGGCCGCCGCCCAGATTCCCGACGCCGAATACAGAGCCGATCGAGGTGCTTATTTTCGGTCACTCCACGGTACACTCAACCATTTGCTTGTGGGTGACCGCATCTGGATGCGGCGTTTTACCGCCCAGGGCGAGGTCCCGCCGGATCTTGATGCCATCCTTTATGACGATTTCTTCCTGTTGCGCCAAGCGCGTCGCTCCGAGGATGCACGGATCAACGACTACGTCGGAGGCCTGAATGAGAGTGATCTCTCGAAACCCATCCGATATCGGACCGTCGTCAATCCGCAGGACATCGAACAGATCCTCGCACCGGCGCTCGACCATTTCTTCAATCATCAGACCCATCATCGCGGCCAAGCTCATGCGCTGGTCAGCGGCATACTGGGCAATGACAGAACGCCAAGTTTTGATTTGATCATCTACCAGCGCGAAACCGGCGAAGGGGCGCTGCGAACAATCGGCTAAAATGCCTTACTGGACGTAGCTGCGCTCGAAATCCTGGCTCGCGGTCTTTGGCGCGCCGGATTTTTTCTTTGGTGTCTTCTTGGCCGGGGCGGCAGGCTTCGGCTGCTCAGGCGCGCGGTCGATGACTTTCAGCCTGCCGTCGGCAAATGTGTAAATTCCGGGCCAAGGCCCACTGAGAAAAGTCAGAACCGCCCTGCGCTCGCCTTTGTCGCCGGCACTGATCGCTACATTGGTCGGAACGCCCGCCCGCTGCACCGCTTGGCATTCCGTCATGCCGAGCGCGATACCGCCTGCAACCTGAGGCATAGTCGGCTCAAGCTTCTGAGGGCTTGGATCCGGAGCCGCCGAAGCGCGAGCCGGCGCCGCTGTGCCAGCAAGGTCCCCGGCGACCGAGCCGACTTCGCGGTCGGCATCGGCAGGCCCCGCAGATTGGACGGGCGGCGGGTCTGCTGTTTGCGCGGTCGCCGCAGGCAGCGATGCGCACCGGCCATCGGCACCCACCAGATCTTCCGCGCCCACAGGACCCTGCGGGCCTAAGCTGACTTTTGCCGTGTTAGGACGAGCCCAATCCGGTTTGCTGAAGATATTCGCCGACTTGAGAAGTCCGCCTTCGTTCTGATCCTCGAAAAGCTGCGTCGTATTCTTGCAGCCGCCGACGAGGAGCACGGCACTGCAGGCGAGCGCAAAGCTGAGAAAAGCGCGGTGACGCGACAAACTTCCGACCCCTGGATGACTTATCTGCTTGTTCCTTAAAACGTATTTTGCGTCATCACAATGGCGCGCTGCAAGCCCGTGTCGTTCAAAGGGTTACCCGATATCGGCCATTGGCTGATCGTGCATTGGCCGATTCGCGCTGTACCCGGACCCCCCTGGATTGCTCCCTTCCTTCAACTCTTTTTCGCCCAGCGTCCTTGTTCGTCCGCTTGCCAATAGGTTGCCTCAAACCCTTTTGCCCTGACGTCGGACCAGTGCGCACGTGCTGCAGTCACTGCTTCCTCGTCTTCGCCATCGAATAACAGCACGATCCGCTGATACCGTTCGACGTCAACGGGAAGCGGTGCGCGATCGACAAGGAAGCGTACGGTCGCGCCATTTGGATTGCTGTCATTGGGGGTGAGCAACACCGGCTGCTGTGCCGCCTCGGATTCGCGCCACGTGCCGTGCGGGAGAAAGCCATCGTCGCGATAAGTCCACAAATGTGCATCAAGCGCTTCGATGCGCTCCTCGATCGAACCCTGCACCACAACTCTCCAGCCCCGCTCCAGCGACTTCTCGAGCAGCGCAGGCAATACGTTTTCAAGTTTCTGCCCTTGCAGATGGTAGAACAAGATCTCGGTCATGGGATTGGATGCCCCGCTAACTACTTTTCGTAGTGATCCGCGACCAGCCGATCGAGAAGTCGCACCCCCCAACCGGAACCCCAGCTTTTGTTGATGTCCGTCTGACGCGAGTCAAACCCTGTTCCAGCGATGTCCAGGTGAGCCCAGGGAATTTTGTCGTCGACGAAGCGCTTGATGAACTGCGCGGCCGTAATAGCACCACCCCAACGGCTTCCACCTGTATTCTTCATATCGGCGAATTTAGAGTCGATCATCTTGTCGTACTCAGGCGCAAGTGGCATGCGCCAGACCAACTCTCCCGTCTCATTTCCTGCTTTCGTCAGGCGCTCAGCAAGCTGATCGTTGTTCGAAAACATGCCGGCATACTCCTGCCCTAATGCGACGATGATCGCACCGGTGAGGGTTGCCAGATCCACCATAAATTTCGGCTTGAAGCGTTGCGCCGCGTACCAAATCACATCTGCAAGAACGAGCCGGCCCTCCGCGTCGGTATTGATGATCTCGATCGTCTGTCCCGACATAGATTTGACGATGTCACCGGGACGCTGCGCGTTGCCATCCGGCATATTTTCGACCAAGCCAATGAGCCCAACGGCATTCACCCGCGCCTTGCGTGCGGCAAGGGCATGCATCAGCCCGACGACGCAGGCGGCGCCTGCCATGTCGCCTTTCATGTCCTCCATGTTGGAGGCGGGCTTGATAGAAATTCCTCCGGTGTCGAAGCAGACGCCCTTGCCGATGAATGCAACCGGAGCCTCCCCCGCTCTTCCGCCATTCCAACGCATCACCACGACGCGACTCTCGCGTGTCGAACCTTGACCGACGCCGAGAAGAGCGTTCATGCCGAGTTTTTTCATCGCCTTGACGTCAAGAGCTTCGACGGCGACGCGAAGCCTTTTCAGGGCCCCTACACGGCGTGCGAATTCTTCCGGGTAAAGGATATTGGCGGGTTCGTTGACCAGATCTCGGGCCAGTACGACGCCGTCGGAAACCGCCACCCGTGGCACATCCGCTTTGCGCACAGCCGCAATATCGCCGACCGCGATGGTCACATTTCGAACAGCAGGCGGCTTTTCGTCCTCCTTGCGTTTGGTCTTGTAGCGATCGAATGCATAGGCGCGCAGGCGCGCCCCTTCCGCCAGATCCGCCGCCTGCTCCACCCGCATGGCGCCGCCCGGCAGTTCGGCGAAGATACTGGCGTCGGCGGTCGAGCTCGGCAGCCTGCCGATCGCAAGACCTCCGAGCCGGATGAAGTCCTTTGGCGTGAGTTCGGCGACCTTTCCTACGCCAATCACGGCCAAGCGCGTCGCCTTGAGCCCAGCCGGCATAACGAGATCCAGGGTCGAGCTTTTCTTCCCTGTGAACCGTTCTGCCTTCGCGGCGCGCGACACGGTATCGGCCGCCGCCCCAAGAGCCTTGCGTGTCGCCGGACCGAATTTCAGGCCCTCGTCGCAAAACACGATCAACACGCCTTTTGAGGGGGTCGCAAAGGGGCCAAAACCGAGCTTCAAAGCGGTGGGCATCGAAAAAGGGTCCTTTTGCTGACAGGGGCGTGTGGCGGGCGGGATGTGTTGGTCCATATGGCGCCGGCTAACGGGCCCTGCAAAGCCCAATTGTCCGGATTTCCAGCGTTTTCCTCGCGGACCCGGTCAATTCGGTGACGAAATCATCCAAAACCTACGGTACCAAAATACCTTTATCGCCCAATGGCCCAGCCGACAACACGCATCCGCCGCACCCGCGGTTTTTACATTTTGTTGTGCATGTTCAACGGCTTTGCCTTTGCCCGGCCATTTTGTCAGGCGATCAAGGTAAGTCTGACGGGGTTGAGTTTTAAGTTTGAAAGCACTCGGCGCCTGGTCGGGGAAACCAAGCGCGGGGTCCGGTTTATGCCGGATCAGGGGACGATGCTGCGGATGGGGTCCATCAACGGATACATTTTTCGCACCACGCTGGGTGCGTTCCTGATCGTGCTGGTCAGCCTGACCGCCGTGATCTGGGTAACGCAGGCGTTGCGCGACATCGATATCATGACAAGCCAGGGGCAGACGATCCTTGTCTTCGTCGGGATCACCGGCCTGATCATACCCCTGCTGGTCCTTGTGATTGCGCCGATCGCGTTGCTGATCGCGGTCGCGCATGTGCTCAACAAATTGTCCAACGATTCAGAAATCATCGTGATGAACGCGGCAGGCATGTCGCCTTGGGTTTTGTTCCGCGCGTTCATGGCTGCCGCTCTCGTGGTGTCGCTGCTCGTCGGCGCGATCAGCGCCTACTTCGCTCCAAAAGGCCTTCGCATGCTGCGCGATTGGCTGACCGAAGTTCGCGCCAACGTCGTGAGCAGTATCGTTCAACCGGGGCGTTTTACGCCGATTGAAAACGGCGTGACCATCCATATCCGTGAGCGGCGCCCGAACGGTCAGCTGGCCGGAATATTTCTTGACGATCGACGCAATCCGAACGAACGCATTACGGTTCTTTCGGAAAATGGCGAACTGCTGGACAACGATAGCGGAACCTACCTGGTCCTTCAAAAGGGTATCGTCCAGCGGCAAGAGACCGGCCAGCGCGATCCCGCAATGGTCGTCTTCGATCGCTATGCCTTCGATCTATCGCAATTCGCTGGCGGAGCGCAGTCGGCCAAATACTCGATCCGCGAGCGTTACCTCTGGCAGCTGCTGTTTCCTGATCCGAAGGACCCGTCTTACGTAGAGCAGCCGGGCCAGTTCAGGGCCGAATTGCACGACCGACTAATGGCGCCGCTTTACCCGCTCGCATTCGTCGTCATCGCCTATGCCTACCTGGGCGCCCCCCGTACAACCCGCCAGAGCCGCACATTGTCGATGCTTGGCGCAGTCGGTGGCGTTGCCCTGCTGCGCCTGATTGGATTTGCCTCGACCGTCTTCGGCGCTGCCATCCCCTGGGTGCTCGCGCTGCAGTATCTGACTTTGGCCGCTGCGGTTGGCGCTGGCCTGTATGTCATACGCCGCGGCCTGATCATTGAACCCCCCGCGTTCATTTCCGACTGGCTCGCTGCGCTCACCGAGCGTTTGGGGCGACGCTTCGTTGCGCCGTGATGTGACCACTATGCAGATCATTGCCGGAACACTTGCAAGGTACTTCGGGCTGCGATTTGTCAACGCAGTGCTGGTGGTCTTTGTCGGCATATTCGCGCTGGTCGCGTTGATCGACTACATCGAGCTGATGCGGCGTGCCGGCGATATTCCAAATGTGTCGGCCGCACTTGTCGCAAAGACATCGTTATATCGCGTACCACAAGTCGTCGAACGCATTCTGCCGTTCTGCGTGCTGATCGGTGCTATGTCTTGCTATCTCAACTTGTCTCGACGACTCGAACTGGTGGTTGCCCGGTCAGCTGGCATGTCCGCATGGCAATTTGTGATGCCCGCTGTCGTGACCGCGTTCGTTTTCGGTATCATCGCCACCGCCATTTACAATCCAATATCCGCCACTTTGCAGGAGCGCTCGAAGCGCTTCGAGGCTGAACTTTTCGGGCAGACTGCCACTGCGGCCGGCCGGAGCGGCGGCACCTTCTGGATGAATCAACGCACTGACGAAGGGCAGGCGATCATCAACGCAGCGGGAAGCCGCGACCAAGGCATCAATCTCAATGGCGTGTCGATTTACGTGTTCGACATCGATGGCCGCTTCAAACAGCGGATCGAAGCCCGCGCCGCCGTTCTGGTCCCCGGCGCATGGCTTTTGCGGGATACCCGCATTTATGTGCTCGGCACCGTTCCCACTATCGAGCCCGAATACCGGCTCAAGACTAGCCTCACCCCCGAGCAAGTTCGCGAAAGCTTTGCCACACCCGAAACGGTCCCATTCTGGGATCTTCCCGTGTATATCCAGATCGCTGAGCACGCGGGACTCGTAGCGGCCGGCTACAGATTACAGTTTCAAAAGCTTTTGGCCCGACCTTTTTTGCTTGCTGCGATGGTTCTTCTTGCAGCTGCTGTAAGTCTACGCTTCTTCCGCTTCGGCGGGATCCAGAAAATGGTTTTAAGTGGCATAGCCGCCGGGTTTCTGCTTTACGTTTTGTCGAAAGTGACTGAAGATTTGAGCAAGGCTGAGCTGATGCACCCTGTGGCAGCAGCTTGGCTACCCGTGTTCGTCGGCGGCGTCACGGGATGTGTAGCGTTGTTGTACCAGGAGGACGGGTGATGGCGGGGCTTTTTAGCACTCGTCCATCAGGGCCGCGGACGTATTGCCGTGGCCTGACGATGCTTGCCGTCTTCCTGGGCCTGTTAGCCTTCGACGGGCTGGTTGTGTCTGCGCCAGCGCAAGAGCTGCAATTTCCGCAGCGACCGCCGCCGCCCAGAAAATCCAAGATTCAGCTGGAGCGGGAAAAATCCGGGCAAAAGCAGATGCTCGTTCGGGCGGACGAGGTCGACTACGACTACACAAACAACCGCGTTGCCGCCGTTGGCAACGTGCAGATCTATTATGGTGGATCGACTCTTGAAGCGAACCGGGTTGTCTACGATCAAAAGACCAAGCGGCTTCACGCCGAAGGCAATGTCAGGCTCACCGAGCAGGATGGCAAAGTCACCTACGGCGAGATCATGGATTTGTCGGACGACTACCGCGATGGATTTGTTGACTCGCTCCGCCTAGACGCTCCCGATCAGACCCGCATGGCCGCCTCGCGTGCCGAACGTTCCAGCGGGAATTTCACGGTGTTCCATAACGGCGTCTATACGGCCTGCGCGCCGTGCAAGGACGATCCGCGGAAACCGCCTCTCTGGCAGGTCAAGGCTGCCCGCATCATTCACGATCAGACCGAAAAAATGATGTACTTCGAAGACGCGCGGCTTGAATTTTTCGGTCGACCGCTTGCGTGGCTGCCCTACTTCTCGGCTCCGGATCCAACGGTCAAGCGCAAGACCGGGTTTCTCATACCGTCGATTGGGGCGAGTTCGGTCTACGGTGGAGCGGCTGAAGTCCCCTATTACTGGGCACTGGCACCGGATTACGACGCGACGTTCGCGCCTATGATTACAACCAAACAGGGACCATTGCTCCAAGGCGAATTTCGTCAACGTCTGATCAACGGCGCCTATTCAATTCGTGCCGCAGGAATCTATCAGCTCGACAAGGATTATTTTATTCGCAGCGACGGCAGCACGACGCCTGGGTACCGCAATTTCCGTGGAGACCTGGAAAGCTCGGGCTTGTTCGCGCTCAACGATAAATGGGTATGGGGCTGGGACGGAGTGCTGCTGTCCGACAAGACGTTCTTCCAGGACTACAATCCGCGGCTGTCGAGATACCGAACAACTGATCCGTTCCAGAACCCATACAGCGAGGCAATCTCGCAGGCATTTATTACCGGCAACGGCAATCGCAGCTATTTTGAAGCGCGATCGATTTACTACTACGGCTTCTCCGAAGCCGACGTGCAAAGCCAGATTCCGATCATTCACCCGGTGATCGACTATAGATATACGTTTGATCGTCCAATCCTTGGCGGCGAGCTTGGCTACCGGATAAATTTCACCAGCCTGACGCGCCAAACTGCCGGCTTTGATGCGATAACTCAGAGCGCTTTGAACAACGGGACCTGCGCGCAGACTGCGGACCCCGCAATCAAAACGACGGCGAACTGTTTGCTAGGCGGCGTGCCCGGCACCTACAGCCGCTTCTCGGCCGAAACACAATGGCGACGCCGGATTACCGACCAGTTTGGCCAGGTGTTCACGCCATTTGCGTCAGTAAGGGTTGACGCGGGATCGATGCAGATCAAGGACCAACCTGGCGTCGCCAACTTCATTCAGCCCGGCGACGACAATCTCGTACGCGCAATGCCGACCGTTGGGCTCGAATACCGATATCCGTTCATCAGCATACACTCATGGGGTACGCAAACGATCGAACCGATCGCGCAAGTGATCTTTCGGCCGAACGAGCAGCAGATTGGTCGATGGCCAACTGAAGACGCACAAAGCCTGATCTTCGACGACAGCAATCTGTTCCGCGTCGACAAGTATTCCGGCTGGGACCGCGTCGAAGGCGGTAGCCGCGCAAATTACGGCATGCAGTACACGGCACAAATCAATCAAGGTGGATTTGTCAACGTGCTCTTCGGCCAGTCGTACAATCTGTTCGGGCAAAATTCGTTTGCGCTGGGGGGCACGACTAACACAGGTCTCGACAGCGGCCTGGATACGACGAAATCTGACTATGTGGCACGGGTGTCCTATCAACCGAGCAGCGCTTACATGTTCACCTCACGGTTCCGTTTCAACAATGATACTTTCCAGGTCCAGCGAACCGAGCTCGAGGGCCGCGTCAGTTTCGATCGATGGTCGGGAACGCTGCTGTACGGCAGTTACGCCGCCCAACCAGAGATTGGATTTCTCGACCGTCGGCAAGGCATCCTGGGAACGGGTCAGGTCAAGCTTGATGCCAACTGGGTTTTACTGGGATCGGCACGCTACGACATTAATGCCGGGAAATTCGATCAAACGCGCGTTGGGGTGGGCTATGTAGATGATTGCCTGATCCTTGGCCTGAACTACATTACCAATTACACCGTTAGCGGAAACGTGCAGGCCAATCATACGGTCATGCTGCAACTCAGCCTGCGAACGCTCGGTGGCACCTCGGTTGGCCAGGCGGTCGGTCGGCCGACGTCAAACTAAGATACGCGGGCTAGAGCTCGGAGCTAAAACATCTCGATGCTGAAGGTGTCGGTAAAGCGGTGTCAGTGGGTCGCGGGCGCGATGATCGCCATTGTCCTTGCTTGCCCCGCAGCCGCGCAGGTTGTCGTCATCGCCAACGGCTCCCCCATAACCGAATACGACATTCAACAACGCATGAAGCTCGAAGCGAGCGCCGCGCACAAGACTTCGACGCGTCAACAGATTATTGATGATCTGATTGACGACCGCCTCAAAATTTCAAAAGCGAAAGTTTACGGTCTCGAAGTCACAGATGCTGAGGTGAATGGCGCTTTCGAAGGCATGGCAACGCGACAGCACGTTACTGTTCCACAATTCTCTCAGGTTCTTGAACGCGCCGGCATTTCTCCAAACACAGTCAAAGCACGCATCCGCGCCGAATTGACCTGGCAACAATTGGTCCGCGGTAAGTTCGGCTCGTCATTGCAGGTCGGCGAGAGCGATATCGCCAATGCTCTGAAGAGCCGAAGCGAAAGCGAGGCGCCAGCCGTCGGTTATATCTACACACTCTATCCGGTAACCATCGTGGTTCCGCGCGGCTCGAGTGAAGCCACTATTTCAGCCAAACGCAGCATCGCGGACAATCTCCGCGTCCGATTTGTGTCTTGCAACGAAGGTCTCGCCATGGCTCGCGCCCTGCGGGATGTGGCCATCCGGGAGCCGATTACGCGCAGTTCGGCGGACTTGACTGCACAGTTGCGCGAAATTCTGGGAAACATCGAGGTGGGGCATCTGACCGCTCCAGAAGTGACCGCGCAGGGGCTGCAGATGTTCGCCGTCTGCAACAAGAAGGAAACGACAGCTGAATCTCCACTGCGGCGCGAGGTGCGGGAGCAGCTCTATAGTAAGCGCTTCGAATCAGAGTCGAAAAAGTTTCTCGACGAAATTCGCAAGTCGGCGATGATTGAATACAAGAACCAGAAATGAGCGAACCGGGCGGCCTTCCACTGGCGCTGACGCTGGGCGAGCCGGCAGGCATCGGCCCTGATTTGACAATAAGGGTTTGGCGACGCCGTGAAGAGCTCCGGCTACCGCCTTTTTATCTCGTGGGGGATCCGGACTTTGTCCGCGATCGCGCGCGCCAGCTCGGATCCGAGATCGCATTGAGCGTTGTAACTCCGGCACAAGCGGCTGAAATATTTCCGCGCGCTTTGCCAATCGTACCGCTTCAAATGCCTGTGACGGCCACACCTGGAAAACCGGACGGATCGAGCGCGCCGGCCGCTATCGCTTCTATCCGTCGGGCTGTCTCGGACGTACTCGCGGGTCAGGCGGCGGGGATCGTCACCAATCCGGTCGCAAAGAACGTGCTTTATCGATCGGGTTTCGCCGAGCCGGGCCACACGGAGTTTCTTGCCAAGTTGGCAGAGGAAGCAATCGGAAAAGCCAGCCGTCCGGTAATGATGCTTTGGTCGTCGGAGCTCGCCGTCGTGCCGGTAACGATCCACTTGCCGCTCAAGGATGTCGTTTCAAGACTGACCTTCGAGCTTGTGGTCGAGACCGGACGTATAACCGCGCACGATCTTACCAAGCGTTTCGGCATTCTGCGCCCGCGTCTCGCCGTCGCTGGACTTAATCCGCATGCCGGCGAAGATGGCGCACTTGGTGAGGAAGATTCCGCAATTGTCGCGCCGGCCGTCGAACGTCTGCGCGCCGAAGGGATCGATGCTGTTGGCCCTCTTCCTGCCGACACGCTCTTTCACGAACGAGCGCGCGCGACTTACGACGTTGCTCTATGCATGTATCACGACCAGGCGCTGATCCCCATCAAGACGCTGGCATTCGATCATGCGGTCAACGTTACGCTCGGCTTGCCGTTCGTGCGCACGTCTCCCGACCACGGCACAGCCTTCGACATTGCTGGCAAAGGCACGGCAGACCCTTCCAGCCTGGTCGCCTCTATATCGCTTGCCGCGCGCCTTTCGGCGACCGCGCCGACCCTGGTACCGGCAAAATAATGGCACAACTCGATGACCTGCCGCCGCTGCGGGAGGTCATCCGCAAGCATGGCCTGACGCCGAAAAAATCCCTTGGTCAAAATTTCCTGTTCGACCTCAACTTGACCGCCCGTATCGCTCGTGCCGCCGAGCCGCTTGAAAACATCACGGTAGTCGAAGTTGGCCCTGGCCCAGGCGGCCTCACACGCGCACTTCTTGCGCTTGGAGCACGGCGCGTTATTGCAATCGAGCGCGATCCGCGTGCAATCGATGCGCTTGCAGAGATCGCTGCCCGGTATCCCGGGCGCCTCGATATCGTGGCGGGAGATGCGCTCGAGATCGACCCGCGCGAGCAGCTTGGTCCGGAACGTGCTCGGGTCGTTGCAAATCTTCCTTACAATATTGCAACGCCTCTTCTCGTCGGATGGCTCACTGCCGAGCCATGGCCGCCTTGGTACGATTCTCTTGTCCTGATGTTCCAGCGCGAAGTTGCAGAACGAATTGTCGCCAAGCCAGGCAGCAAATCCTACAGCAGGCTATCCGTGCTTGCGGGATGGCGCACCGAGGCAACGATCCTTTTCGACGTGGCACGGTCGGCTTTCGTGCCTCCGCCGAAAGTCACTTCGTCGGTGGTACGGTTGACGCCAAGACCAGTGCTGGCGCAATGCAACGCTGTTGCGCTGCAGCGGGTGACTGAAGCAGCCTTCGGCCAGCGGCGGAAGATGCTGCGGCAAAGCTTGAAGACTTTAGGTGTCGATGCGAATTCCCTGCTTGAGCAAGCCGGTATTGATCCGACGGCACGGGCCGAAGAGATCCCTGTCGATGGTTTCGTCGACATGGCAAATATTTTTGCTGGGCAGACGCAGAGTCGCATGTAAGGTCTGCGTATGCAAATGCACCGCCAATCGCTAAGCACCTACGGTGCGCAGCTGTGCGAGACCATCGTCGAAGCACCGCGGCCACAAGGCACCGAAGTCCTAGTGCGGGTCGAGCGCTGCGGGGTCTGTCATTCCGATCTGCACATGCAGGATGGATACTTTCTGCTCGGCGACGGCAAGAAACTCGACGTACAGGCGGGGCGCACTCTGCCCTTCACACTGGGGCACGAGATCGCGGGGCTGGTTGAAAGCACAGGCCCCGATGCAAGCGCAAAGCCCGGCGCCAAGGTCGCGGTCTATCCGTGGATTGGTTGTGGACGCTGTCCGGCATGCCGCGCGGGTGATGAGAACATCTGCGCAGCTCCGCGTCATCTCGGCATTACCGTCGATGGCGGCTATGCCACCCATGTGCTCGTGCCCCACTCCCGTTACCTCATTGACTACGCGCCATTGATGCCTGGTTATGCCGGAGCCCTCATGTGTTCAGGGCTCACCGCGTACGCAGCACTCAAGCGGCTCGCTGATCGTGCACAGCGCGCGCCACTTTTGCTGGTTGGACTGGGCGGAGTTGGTCTGATGGGCCTTGCACTGGCCCGCGCAATGTATGGCACAGCACCTTTTGTTGCTGACATCGACGGCAAAAAGCGCGATGCCGCATTGGCGGCCGGCGCGGTGCAAGCTTTCGATCCGTCGGATTCAAATGCCCGCAAGGCCGTGCTCAAGGCGAGTGGAGGTATTTATGCCGCCTGCGATTTTGCCGGGTCGGACGCATCATTGAATTTCGCAACCGGCGTGCTGGCCAAAGGCGGAAAGGTTGTCGTCACCGGGCTGATTGGTGGCGGCTATTCGACAGCTGTAGCGATGTTTCCGCTCAAAGCCATGACAATCGAGGGGACACAAACCGGCACGCTGTCCGAAGCGCGTGAACTGATCGAACTCGTGCGATCCAGGAACATCAAGCCGCCGCCGATAGCGGAGCGGCCGCTCGCGCAAGCCTCTGCCACCCTTGATGACCTCCGCGCCGGAAAAATTGTCGGCCGCATCGTCCTGACGAACTAGATTTTTGCCTGCAGGCTTCGGACAAAATCCGATAGTCCCGGTTGACGCTCGCGCTTGAGCCGTTCGGCCGCCAGGATGGCCGACACATCGGCAAAGGCCCGCGTTAAGTCCCGATTGATGACGACGTAATCGTACTCGGCCCAATGACTCATTTCATCGGTTGCTTTAGCCATCCGGCGATGAATGGTTTCATAGTCGTCTTGTGCGCGTTCATGCAGACGACGTTCCAGCTCCGGAATCGAAGGAGGCAGCACGAAGACGCTGACCAGATCGGTTCGCGCTTTTTCGCGCAGCTGCTGCGTGCCTTGCCAATCGATGTCGAATAATACGTCGCGCCCACCGGCCAATGTATCCATAACCGGTTTCGTTGGCGTACCGTAATAGTTGTCGAAGACTTCGGCCCACTCGAGCAACTCATTCTTCTCGATGAGCGCATCAAATCGCCGCCGATCGATGAAGTGGTAGTCCCACCCGTCTTTTTCGCCGGGACGCATCTTTCGGGTCGTTACCGACACAGACAACATGACGTTTTTATCTATGTCGAGCAGCTTGCGCGACAATGTGGTCTTGCCTGCTCCCGACGGCGAAGAAAGAACCAGCATCAGGCCCCGCCGGGCAACCCTGTCCTCCTTTTCCCGAATGGCCATCGCGCGATCACTCCAAGTTTTGCACCTGCTCGCGGAACTGTTCGACGACGCCTTTAAGTTCAAGACCAATGTTGGTGAGTTCAAGATCGTTGGCCTTGGCGGTCAGCGTATTTGATTCGCGGTGCAATTCCTGCGCCAGAAAGTCGAGCTTGCGGCCGATCGCGCCGCCAGCTGCCAGGAGCTTCTTCGCCTGCGCAACATGCGAAACAAGACGATCAAGCTCCTCGCGGATATCGGCTTTGGCAGCAAGCAAGACCGCCTCCTGATAGAGGCGGTCCGAATCGAAACGCTCGGACGCCTGCAGCAACGCTGATACCTGTTCGGCAAGACGCGCCTTGATTGCTTCCGGTTTGCGCCCGGGGGTGTTCTCCGCTCGTGCGGTGAGCGTCGCTATTTCATTTAGCCGCGTCGATAGCAGGCCTCCCAGAGTTTTACCTTCTGCCTGCCGCATGTGGAGCAATGCCGCCAACGCCTCTCCGAAGCCGGAAATAATTGCCGTCTCGGCGGCCCGATGCTCTTCCTCGCTCTCGTCCTCTTCGGTGACTTCAATCACACCTTTGAGCGACAAGATTCCGTCGAGGGTCGGCGGAGCTGCCTGGACCTTTCCTGAAAGTCCCTTGAGCGCCGAAAGGACCGCACCGAGGACAGGCTCGTTCACTTTCACAGTCGGTTGCGTGCCTTTGCGCTCCACAGTGAGGTTGGCGTAGACCGTGCCCCTCGAAAGTTTTTCCGTGCCGCGGGCGCGCGACGGCACCTCCACTGCATCCCACCCGGCCGGAAGGCGAAAGCGCAGGTCCAGGCCCTTGGCGTTTACAGATTTGATTTCCCAGGCCCACGCGTAAGCGCCGGCTACGCCGTGGCTTCGAGCAAAACCGGTCATGCTCGATAGAGCCATGGCTTCAGGGTCTCGCGTTGATGATACTTCCTCGAAAGTGCGGCGACCTTAGCCGCGCCAACCACACGTCACAAGGGCGGCCAGCTTACTGCCTGCCGTTCTGGTTGCCGTTGGAATGCTCTATGCCTCGCAACCTCGCAACATTCTTCTGATGTTCGGTGTAATTATCCGAGAACAAGTGGCCGCCACTGCCGTCGGCAACGAAATAGATCTCCTTGGTGCGCGCCGGGTTCGCTGCAGCTTCCAATGAGGCCCGTCCCGGATTGGCAATCGGCCCCGGCGGCAGACCGTCGATGACATATGTATTGTAGGGCGTCGGCTGATCGATTTCGTTCTTCTGAATTGGACGGCCGAGCGAACCCTTCCCGCCCGTCAAACCATAGATGATCGTCGGGTCCGACTGTAATCGCATTCTGGTCTTGAGGCGGTTCACAAACACTGCAGCCACTCGGGTCCGCTCGTCGGGTCGACCGGTCTCCTTTTCCACGATCGACGCAAGCGTCACCAGCTGCTCCGGCGTCTTGACCGGCAGATCCGGCATCCGATGCTCCCAGACATCCTGCAACACGCGCCGATGTGCTTGCTGCATGCGCTGGATAATCTGCTCGCGCGTCATTCCTCTCGTGAACCGGTACGTTTCGGGCAACAACGTACCTTCGCGCGGAATTTCCTTAATTTGCCCCGTAAGTGCAGTGCTCTCTAGAAGCCGCGCAACGATCTGCTCGGATGTCAGTCCCTCTGGGACAGTGAAAGCATGCTGCACCACTTTGCCTTCAATGATCGTGTCGACGACGTCGGCGATACTCGCATGTTTGCTGAACTGATATTCGCCGTATTTGAGTTCGCCGCGCGCTTTGAGGGCGATGACGCTGCCCATGAAAATGTAAGGCTGGTCGATCACGCCTTCCCGCTGCAACACGTCAGCGATATCGCGGATTCCCAGCCCGCGCGGGATATTGACCACCTTGTCCTCGGCGAGTGGCCCCTCAGAATCGAAGCGCTGCTTTCCGAAAAACAGCGCGGCGCCGACCGCAATCGAAATCACGATCAAAACCGTGAAGATTGCATTCCCGACCACGATGACCGGATGACGCGCGCGGATGGAGCGGCGGCTCGGCATTGGCACACGTTCCGGCTCGAGCGCGGCACGCGGGCTACGCGGCACTGCCGGCTTTGCGGCCGACAAGCCGTTGCCACTTCCTTCCGGCGGCAAATTGGAATTCACCTGGTTCGCTCCACTAGTCACCACCGCCGTTCTCGCCGACGAAACAACGGCGCATGCCGCACGTTAGAAAAAATTATGGCGAAAGCTGGGGGACCCTGTCGATGCTTTGTTAGTTCGCGTACCGGCGGAAAATCAGGGATGCGTTTGTCCCGCCGAAGCCAAAGGAATTCGATAGCGCCGTATCGACCTCCCGCTTGCGCATTTGGTGGGGGACCAGATCGATCGGAGTATCGACCGATGGATTGTCGAGATTGATCGTGGGCGGGACAACCCGATCGCGGATTGCGAGAATCGAGAATATTGCTTCGACCGCACCCGCAGCACCGAGCAAATGGCCGATACACGATTTGGTCGAGGACATCGAAATATGGCCAGCTGAGTTACCAACCAGTTTTTGCACTGCACCGAGTTCTATCTCATCGCCCAACGGTGTCGAGGTGCCATGGGCATTGATGTACTCTATATCACTCGCGGAGATGCCGGCGCGGCGGATCGCCGCGCCCATACAGCGCAGCGCACCATCGCCGTCCGGCGCCGGCGCCGTGATGTGGTAGGCATCGCCGGACAGCCCATAGCCAATCAGCTCCGCGTAGATTTTGGCGCCGCGTGCCTTTGCGTGCTCGAGCGATTCCAGTACCACGACGCCCGCGCCTTCACCCATCACAAAGCCGTCGCGATCTTTGTCATAAGGCCGCGACGCATGCGTCGGGTCATCGTTGAAACTGGTCGACAGTGCTCGCAAGGCGGAAAACCCGGCAAGCGAGATGCGGTTGACGGGCGATTCTGCGCCGCCGGCCACCATCACCTCGGCGTCACCAAGCGCAACAAGCCTCGCCGCATCTCCAATTGCATGAGCGCCCGTCGAGCACGCCGTGACGACCGAATGGTTCGGACCTTTGAGCCCGAACGCAATCGACACATAGCCCGCCGCAAGATTGATGATACGACCGGGGATAAAAAACGGCGACACGCGACGCGGGCCGCGATCGTGGAGAACCACCGCCGTTTCGGCTATTCCCTCTATACCGCCGATGCCTGACCCGATGAGCACGCCGGTCGTGGCCTGCTCCTCATAGCTTTTGGGGTGCCACCCCGCATCGTCGAGTGCCTGACGCGCCGCGCACATCGCAAAGACGATAAATTCGTCGACTTTGCGCTGCTCCTTCGGCTCCATCCACTGGTCGGGATTGTAGGTCGCGTTGGTTCCGTCACCGCGCGGGATGACGCAAGCGATCTTGCAGGCAATATCGGACACCTCGAAGGTGTCGATCTTTTTCGCACCGCTCTCGCCCTTGAGAAGCCGCGCCCAAGTTGCTTCGACGCCACAACCCAGTGGCGTAAGCATCCCCATCCCGGTAATGACGACACGTCTCATGGCCGGCTCCGAGCGCATCTACTGCCGACACTGCGCTACGCGCAGCCCGAAGCCATTGACGAGCAAAACAAACGAGCAGCTGCCTAGAGCGCGCTCAGCTTTTGGCGTTCTTTTCAAGAAATTTAACCGCGTCGCCAACGGTCAGAATGGTTTCAGCGGCATCGTCGGGGATCTCGCAGCCAAATTCTTCTTCAAAGGCCATAACGAGCTCAACCGTGTCGAGGCTGTCGGCGCCAAGATCATCGATAAAGCTGGCTTGATCGTTCACCTTATCGGGTTCTACGCCCAGGTGCTCCACGACGATCTTTTTCACCCGCTCGCCAATGTCACTCATCGTTCCAACCTCGTGCTTTATGAATTGGGCTGCGCGCCAAGCTCAGTTCGCAACCATCGCGATACGGCCTCGTCGTCGTTGACGGTGATGAGACGATCCCCAATTGCGGAACATTGCTCCGCACTTAGCCGCCCCAGCCGGGCCGAAAGTCGGTTACCATACTTCAAATCCATTGACTAGCGTGTGCCGGAGGAGCGAGCAACCCCCGAAAACCGAGCATATCCACCGCTGCCAGCACGAACATCGGTCCCCGACTTTTGGGGCGAGCGCTATATCATAGCCATCCCGCCGTTGACATGGATGGTTTGCCCGTTGACGTAGGCTGCCTCATTCGAGGCGAGAAAGACAGCAGCGGCGGCTACATCGTCCGGAGTGCCAAGCTTGGCGGCTGGGATGCGGGCAAGGATTGTTTCGCGCTGCTTCTCATTGAGCTTGTCTGTCATGGCCGAGGCGATGAGGCCGGGCGCTATGCAGTTGGCCGTGATGTTTCGCTTGGCATATTCAGCCGCTACCGACTTGATCATTCCGACCATGCCGGCTTTGGAAGCCGTGTAGTTGCCTTGCCCCGGATTGCCTGTAAAGCCGACCACCGAAGAGATTCCGATCACGCGACCCCAGCGCCGACGCATCATGCGTGACACTGCGGCGCGAGCCAGTCGGAACGTAGCAGTCAGATTGACGGCAATCACGTTGTCCCAATCTTCGTCCCGCAGCTGCACGAAAAGGTTGTCGCGGTTGACGCCAGCATTCGCGACCAAAATATCGAGCTTTCCCATTTTTTCTTCAGCGCTCGGCACCAGCGCCTCAACGGCATCCTTATCCGCAAGATCGCAGGGCAGGACGAACACTCGGCTGCCGAGTGCGCTCGCAAGACCTTCGAGCGCTTCCTTGCGCGTTCCCGAGACTGCAACGGTCGCGCCCTGCGCATGCAGCGCCTGTGCGATTGCGCCACCGAGCGCGCCGCTTGCACCAGTTACCAGGGCAGTCTTGCCGTTTAAATCGAACATCGTGGATTCCTCCCCGCCTTAAAGGCGGCGACATCCTCAGGACTTCCAATCGCGGCCGTCGTGGCACCGTCCGCAAGCCGCTTGATCAGCCCGCTCAGCACTTTCCCGGCGCCCACTTCATAAAAGTTGGAAACCCCCGCACCCGCCATGAACACGACTGATTCCCGCCAGCGAACCGTGCCGGTAACCTGGACGACGAGAGCACGCACGATTTCACTCGGTTCACGGATGGGCTTCGCCAGCACGTTCGCGACCACAGGAGCGACTGGTGGCTTAACTGTTATTTTTGCGAGCGCCTCCGCCATCACGTCGGCGGCCGGTTGCATTAAAGTGCAATGGAAAGGCGCGGACACAGGCAGCAGCATCGCACGCTTTGCACCTTTTGTTTTCGCAATTTCAACTGCACGCTCGACCGCAGCCTTATTCCCCGAAACAACCACTTGGCCGGCGCCGTTGTCGTTCGCCGCCTGACACACTTCGCCTTGCGCGGCCTCTGCTGCAACAGCAGCGGCCGCATTGAATTCGAGTCCTATAAGCGCCGCCATAGCTCCGACACCGACGGGAACGGCCTTCTGCATGGCCTGGCCTCGCGTTCGCAGAAGGCGGGCAGCGTCCGCGACGGTGAAGGCGCCGCCCGCGGCCAGCGCGGAATATTCACCGAGCGAATGACCGGCGACAAACTGTACGTCGCGCGCAAGGTCTAGTCCCGCTTCGGCCTCGAGGACACGCTGGACGGCAAGCGAGACAGCCATCAGGGCCGGCTGGGCATTTTCCGTAAGCGTCAGCGTATCGGCCGGACCCTCGAAGATGATGGTGCTGAGCTTGCTGCCAAGCGCTTCGTCAACCTCTTCGAAGATCCGCTGGGCGGGCGTGAAATTTGACGCAAGAGCCTTGCCCATCCCTACGGCCTGGCTGCCCTGCCCGGGAAATACGAAAGCGATCGCCATAATTGCCCAAATTCAATCTGTCGGAGAAAGCGCGCCGAAAGACACCGCATGGGCGGTTCTGTCAAGCTGAAGCACCTGCAATTGGTCAAAAGGAAAACCCTTGCTGTTGAACGAGGCGTTTTGTCAGGACTAACCCTAACTAAACTGTGCGGGGTTTTCTCCATGCGTAGGGAACCGGCATTTGCCTTGCGTTTTTGCCAAAACCGCCTATAAACCGCGCGTTCCGTCGATCCTGGTTGGGAGCTGAACGGACGGCCGGTTGGACACAATTCACCAGCTGGTAGGGCCACTTGGCCCGACGTCCCGTGCTTTCGCCTTCAGAGCATTCGAGCCTTTCCCCGAAGGGCTCGAGGGGCTTAGCGCCTGGATCGAGGACCGAGGATTTGAAACGAAGGGAAAGGCATTCATGCCGTTGTACGAACACGTCTATCTTGCGCGCCAGGATTTGAGCGCGCAGCAGGTCGAAGAATTGACCACCCAACTGTCCGCTGTCGTCGGGCAAATGGGCGGCAAAGTCACCAAGAACGAATATTGGGGCCTGAAGTCCCTCACCTATCGCATCCGCAAGAACCGCAAGGCGCACATGACGCTGCTCAACGTCGATGCGCCGCCCGCAGCGCTGAACGAGATCGAGCGCCAGGAACGCCTCCATGAGGACGTGCTCCGCTACCTCACGATCCGCGTCGACGCGCTCGAGGATGGTCCCTCCGCTATGATGCGTAAGTCGGATCGCGACCGCGATGAGCGCGGTGGGCGCGACGATCGCGGTGGACGCGGTGAACGCCGCCGGCGTGACGAAGGCGACGACATAGACGGCCCTGACGCCATTGCAGGGGAGGAATAGACCATGGCATTCGCGCCACAGGGCGGCGCGCGCCGCCCCTTCTTCCGCCGCCGCAAGACTTGTCCATTCTCGGGCGCCAATGCACCCAAGATTGACTACAAGGATGTGAAGCTGCTGCAACGGTATGTTTCAGAGCGCGGCAAGATCGTTCCTAGCCGCATCACGGCGGTTTCGGCTAAGAAACAACGCGAGCTAGCGCAGGCGATCAAACGCGCGCGCTTTCTCGGCTTGCTGCCGTACGTGATACAGTAAACGCAAACGAGGCGTCCGGGGCACCCGGGCGCCGATGGTTGGGGCGGAGCAACTCCGTCTCTAACCGCTCGGAGAGGAGCGGGACAGCTCGTAATGATACAGATCGCAATTATAGGGATTGGTGCCGGCGCCGCGGCGGCTCTGCTATTTGCCTCGGTGACTTCCGGGTCGTGGCTGTCGATCCCGTTATTTTATCTTGCACCGCTGCCAATCATGATCGCAGGCCTTGGCTGGAGCCATTGGGCCGCAATGACTGCTGCACTTGCGGGCGCACTTGGCCTTGGTGCGGTTTTTGGTACCGTCTTCTTGCTCGCGTTTTCTGCCGGAGCCGGTTTCCCCGCTTGGTGGCTCGGCTATCTCGCAATGCTCGCCCGCCCAGCCGCCACCACCAATGGCAGCGGTCAGAATGCCTCGTCGTTTGAGTGGTATCCGCCCGGCAGGCTGGTCGTATGGGCGGCTGCTTTGGGCATCCTGGTCGTAATCGTGGCCATTCCCAATTTCGGGATCGATGCGGAGAGCTTCCGTGCCGGTTTGCGCGATGCGCTCAATGCCATTTTGCGCGTCAACAGCACGCCGGCCAGGGCCGGGAGCAATACCGAGCGACTGATTGAAATTCTGGTCAATGCAATCCCGCCAGCAGCCGCTGTACTTGCGACCATCACCAACCTGCTCAACCTGTGGCTCGCAGCGCGCGTCGTAAAATTCTCAGGCCGTTTGGCACGCCCTTGGCCGCAGCTTTCGTCAATGAGCTTTCCGCCGTTGGTGGCCGCAGCGCTCGCCGTCGCAATCGTTCTGAGTTTCCTGGACGGCATGCTCGGCATCGTCGGCGGCATCGTCGCGGCAAGTTTGCTCCTGGCCTATGGCGTGCTCGGATTTGCAGTACTTCACGCCATCACACAAGGAATGAGTGCCCGCCCCTTCGTGCTCAGCGTTACCTATGCCGGAGTAATTCTGCTCGGCTGGCCGATGCTTGCCCTCTGTCTGCTCGGACTGGTCGATACCGCGATCGGATTGCGGGGTCGCGTGTCCGCAAAACGCGGTCCCCCTACCCATTCTTCAACATGAGACAGCACATAACCAAAGTTCAAATTGAGGAGTAACAGCTATGGAAGTGATCCTGCTCGAGCGCATCGGCAAACTCGGTCAAATGGGCGATGTCGTTCGCGTGAAAGACGGTTTCGCCCGCAATTTTCTGTTGCCCCGCGGCAAGGCGCTTCGCGCGACCGCGGACAACAAAAAGCGCTTCGAGGACATGAAGTCCGAATTGCAGACCAAGAACCTTGAGCTCAAGGGCGAGGCTGGCACGCTTGCCAGTAAGCTCGACGGCAAAACTATTGTCGTCCTCCGTCAGGCGAGCGAGGGCGGACAATTGTTCGGCTCAGTTTCTACGCGTGACATCGCAGGTCTGCTCAAGACCGATGGTGCCGAAGTTGACCGTTCGCAAATCGTACTCAACGCACCGATCAAGACGATCGGGCAATACAAGGTGCCACTGGCGCTTCACCCGGAAGTCGAAGTTTCCATAACCGTCACAGTCGCGCGCAGCGCTGACGAAGCGGCGCGCATTGCGCGTGGCGAAGATGTGACAGTGCGGCGAACGGAGGCTGAAGAGGATGCGGCCGCTGCTGTTGCGGCCGCAGAAGCCATGTTCGACCCCGAAGCAAAGGCGCAGCACGGTTCACCTGACGCCGAGACTGCATCGCCGGACACGAAGAGCGACGAGGCACCGGCAAAGCGGACCAAGTCAAAGGCAAAGAAGAAGACCGAAGAGAAGGCCTGACGTTATTCCGGGTTTTTCCCGCCCTCGGCCGGCTTGGCGTCGCCGGCCGCGGGCGCATTTGCTTTGGTGTCACCCGCTTTCGGTTCTGGCGCCAATATACCCAGCGGCTTCGGCTCTTCGCTGGCCGCATCCGGCTTCTTCTCGGCGCCCTTCCCCTCCTCGGCCTTGGCGGCCGGCTTTTTCGTTGGCTCGGACTTGGCCTTTTCGTCGCCCTTGGTCGCTCGCTTGGTTGCCCGTCCTGGTCCGGAAGGCCCCCCTTCCATCGATTTGAGGTAGTTGGCGATAGCTGCAGCGGATTCCCGACTGGCCGTGTAATGTTCGCGCAGAAAGCCGTCGAGACCGAAAAGCATGCCCGATTTCGCGAGCCCCTGCGGCGATTTGTGACACGGCGAGCAATCAGACGCGAACAGCTGGGCGGGCGTCTTGCCTTTACCGAGGCTTTCCTGGCCAACGGCCGGGCCTGCGAAAATTAATGTCGCGAGGCCGATTATTGGCCATCGCAA
>Ga0105242_10000139_pt1 | contig 52585 bp, 55 predicted proteins | sample KBSM24metaG_FD_81521 | JGI IMG/M metagenome (GOLD analysis project Ga0105242, IMG submission 81521) | Miscanthus rhizosphere microbial communities from Kellogg Biological Station, Michigan, USA - KBS M2-4 metaG | ecosystem: Host-associated > Plants > Roots > Rhizosphere > Soil | place...
CCAGCGTCACCGGCGTGTGGAAGGCGAGGCGGGCGAGGATCGCCATCTTCGCCGCCGCGTCGGCACCGCCGACGTCGTCGCTGGGATCGGCCTCGGCGTAGCCCAGCTCCTGGGCCCGCGCCAGCACCTCGTCGTAGCCGGCACCGCTGGCCGCCATCTCGCTGAGGATGAAGTTGGTGGTGCCGTTGACGATCCCGAACACCTTCGAGATCTCGGTCACCCCGAAGCTCTCCTGGATCGTCCGCACGATCGGGATCACGGCGGCGACGGCAGCCTCGAAGCGCAGTTGCACGCCGGCCTCGCGAGCCAGCGCGAACAGCTCGTCGCCGTGCTGGGCGAGCAGCTGCTTGTTGGCGGTAACGACTGGCCGCCCGGCCCGCAGGGCGTCGCTGACGAAGTCACGCGCCGCCTCGGTCCCCCCCATCAGCTCGACGATCAGGTCGGAGCGCTCGAGGATCGCCCCGAAGTCCCCTTCGCTGCGGGTCAGGGTCCCGGCCAACTCCGGCCGCCGCCCGGTCGCCGCCTCGACCGCCTCGGCGCGGTCGGCGAGCAGGGCGGCGAAGGCAGCGCCAACGGTGCCGTGGCCGAGCAGCCCGATCCGGATCGGTTTGGAGGGTTCCTCAGGCATCGCGGACGGTCAGATCCTCGTAGGTCTCGCGGCGGACGACGACGCGCGCCTCACCGTCGCGGCAGAAGACGACCGGCGGCCGCGGCACGCCGTTGTAGTTGCTCGCCATCGCGTAGCCGTAGGCGCCGGTGGCGGGGGTGACGAGGACGTCGCCGACGGCCGGGTCGGCCAGCAGCGCGTCGCGGACGATGATGTCGCCCGACTCGCAGTGCATGCCGGCGACGGTTACCAGCGTGTCCGGCGCGGCGGCGGCGCGGTCGGCGAGCAGGGCCTCGTAGCGCGAGCCGTAAAGCATCGGCCGCAGGTTGTCCGACATGCCGCCGTCGACGGCGACGTAGGTGCGCACGCCGGGGATCTCCTTGACGGTGCCGACCCGGTAGGCGGTGACGCCGGCGTTGGCGACCAGCGAGCGACCTGGCTCGACGAGGATCCGAACGCCCTCGCCGAAGACCTCCCGCACTCCGGTGACCTTGACGTCGACGTAGGCGTCGATCGAGGGCGGCTCGTCCTCTGCCGTGTAGGCGACCCCGAGACCGCCGCCGACGTTGACGACCTGGCACCACTCCCCAGCCAGCTCGCCGAGGGCGCGGATCGCCAGCTTGTAGGGCTCCAGCTCGAAGATCTGCGAGCCGATGTGGGCGTGCAGCCCTACCAGCTCCAGCTTTTCGGAGGCGAGCACCCGCTCGATCGCCCGCGCCGCCAGGCCGTCCTCGAGCCCGAAGCCGAACTTCGAGTCGAGCTGGCCGGTGGTGATGTAGTCGTGGGTCGAGGGCTTGATCCCCGGGGTAACGCGGATCAGCACCCGCTGCCGTCCCTCGAGCAGCCGCTCGCAGCGCTCGATCTCGTCGAAGGAGTCGAGGATCAGGTGGCGGATGCCAACCCGCGCAGCGAAGAGGATTTCCTCGTCGCTCTTGTTGTTGCCGTGCATGTGGATGCGGTCGGGATCGAAGCCCGCCCGTAGGGCCATGTGCAGCTCGCCACCGGAGGCAACGTCGACCGAGAGTCCCTCCTCGGCGCAGAGCCGGTAGGCGGCAGTGCAGGGCAGAGACTTGCTGGCGAAGAGCACCTCGAAGTCGTCGGTGCGCTGCGCAAAGGCCTCGCGGTAGGCGCGGGCGCGGGCGCGGATGTCCTCCTCGGCGTAGAGGTAGGCAGGCGTGCCGAGCTCTTCGGCTAGCTCGACCACATCGCAGCCGGCAACCTCGAGGTGACCGCGCTCATTGACGCGGCTGCCCGACGGGTAGACCGCCGACCCCTCGATCGGATCAGCGACTGACCCCGCTTGTTCTCGCTCCGCCATCGGATCGGCATTCTGACGGTCCCGGAGCGGACGTGGCGGCGTCCTCGGTCGCTCGCGTGCAGAGCACGCCACGCTCCCTGCGTCCTTGCCCTGCCCGCTCCGGGCTTGCTCAGGGTTTGGGACCGAGCAGGCGGCCGACGGTGTTGACCGTTTCGTCGACGACGTTGCCGACGATCGATTCGGGGCCGGCGACCCCGTTGACGACCCCTTCGGTGACGCCGGTCACGCCGGTGCTGTCGAGGGTGCCGCCGAGCGCGCTTTCGTCGACTTTGCCGACGGTGCCGTTGACGGTTTCGGTCAGCGCGGCGCTGGCCGATTCAGTCGTGCCGGCGGTGGTGGCACCGCCGCCGCCCGTCGTCGCGCCGCCGCTGGAGCCGGTCGAGCCGCTGGGCGCGCTGCCGGAGCCGCCGCTGGAACCGGTCGCGGTGCCGGAGTTCGAACCGGCACCGCCTCCCTGTGCGGAGGGCGCCTGGGGCGTGGGCTGGGCACTGCCGCCGCCTCCACCAGCCGCCGGGGAACTGCCGCCGCCGGTGCTGGTCGACTCACCCGAGCCGGCATTGCCCGCCGAGCCGACCGCGGCGCCGCCGCTCCGGGTTCGATTGCCGACCGCGGCGCCCGCGCTTCGCGGGGCACCGCCCGCAGCGGCGCCGGCGCTGTCAGGGGCGACCGCATTGGCGGCGATCGCCGCCCCGCTAGCGCCCGCAGCTTCCCCGCCGAGCGGCTTCGCCTTCGAGACCGAGGCGCTGTCATCGCCGCCGAGGGCGGCGAGCGGCCAGTCGCGAAAGACCTGCGCGGATACCAGCATCACGAACGCGGCAATCGCGATCGCGATCAGGGTGGCGCCGGACATCGCGCTCACCAGATAGGTGTGCGCCTGACGAATCATCGAGCTTGATTGCTAAAGGTAACCCATCGGGTCGGTGACGGAGCCGTTTATACGAACCTCGAAGTGGACATGCGGTCCGAGGCAGTAGCCGGTGCATCCGCTGTACCCGATCACGTCACCTTGAGACACCGCCTCGCCAGCCGAGACGGCAAATGAGCTCTGGTGCGCGTAACAAGTGGAGAGCCCCCCACCATGGTCGATGCAGGTGTAGTTGCCGTAGCCGCCGCTGGCGGACTCCGGCTCGGTGAAGATGACGGTGCCGCCCAGCGCCGCCCGGATCGGCGTCCCTTCCGGCACGGCGATGTCAATGCCGGGGTGGTACTCGTAGCCGGCGCCGATGTCGCGCGGCCCGAAGCCGGAGACGACCGGCCCGTCGACCGGCCAGATCATCGCCCCGCTGCCGCCTTTGATCGGCCCAGCTGGCAGCGGCGCCGAGCCGGTCGCCATCAGCTGCGCAGCGATCTTGCCCTGGATCGCCGCGACCGAGCCGTCGAGCTCCTCCTCGTGTTCGCTGATCTTGCCCAGAGCTGCTTCGCGGTCTTCGCGAGCGGCGCGCAGTTGGTGCTGGCGGTTCTGCAGCGCCGCACGGGTGTCGGCCAGGACCTGCTCTTCGGCGGCGATCGCGTTGCGGGCCGCTTCAATCGTGTCCTTGGCGTTACGCAGCTTGGTGACGATCGCTTTCACTTCATCGCGCAAGTCGCGGACGCGGCCGATCACGGCTTCGTCCATGCCCTTGAGGCGGTCGAGGTATTCAGCCCGGGTCGCCAGATCACTGACGCTGCTCGATTCGACGATCACGCTGAGCAGGTCCGGGCTGCCCGCCTCGTACATCGCCACCAGCCGCTGGCGCAGGGCGATTAGGGCCCGCTTCAAGCGGGCGCGGACCTGGTCGAGGCGCGCCTTCGCGCCGTCGAGCTGCTGGGTCGCCTTGTCCAGTTCCACCTGCTTGACGGCGAGCCGGGAACGGACCTCCGCCTCGCGAGTACGGATTCCCGCCACTTCACCGGTGAGACGCTCGATCCGCGACTTGTAGTGCGTGATCGTCGTGGTCAGCACGTCCTTGCGGTCACGCACCGCTTCCAGCTTCGATTCCTTCGCTTCCAGCTGCGACTGCAGATCCTTGGCCGGGGCCGCAGCCGGGCCGGCGAGGAGAGCAGCGCAGAGAGCGGCGAGGGCGATCACAATCGCCGGCGCCAAGGGGCGAATCCTGGGCATCGTGCCGAGGCTAGCCAAGCGCGGCTCTCGGCAAAAAGCCCCGCACCAGCCTGCAATCGGGCTTGCGATCAGGCGTGTGGGGGTGCGTTCTCGACTTTGAGCAAGCCCTGCTCGGCCTCTTCCTCCATCTGCAGCGTCGTGTGCTCGATCCCGTAGCGCTCCGTCAGGGTCAGCTCGAGCCGGCGCCGGATCAGGTCGCGATCGGCGTCGGCGGCGACAACCACGTGGGCGGCGATCGCGCCAAAGCCGGAAGTGACAGTCCAGACATGGAGGTCGTGGACGGAGCGCACGCCCGCCTCCTCGCAGATCGTCCGCCCCACCCCTTCGACGTCAACCCCGGCCGGGGCCGCCTCCATCAGCACCTCGAACGGCTCCTTGATCAGCCGCCAAGAGGAGGCGAGGATCAGGGCCGAGATCAGCAAGCTGACGATCGGATCGACGATGTCGGAGCCACCGGCGAGCACGAAGGCACCAGCGATGACGACGCCAAGCGAGCCAAGCGCGTCTGCGGCACTGTGCCGCAACACCCCCTCGAGGTTGATGTCCTGGCGCTGGCCGCGGGCCAGGACCAGGGTCGCGGCGACGTTGCCGGCGAGGCCGAGGAGGCCGAGGGCGAGGACGCCGCCCCCCTCAATCGAGGGCGGGTCGCCGAGACGACCGATTGCCTCGACGGCGACGACGGTCCCGACCAGGACCAGCAGCAGCCCGTTGACCAGCGCCGCCAGCACCTCGGAGCGCTGGTAGCCGAAGGTGCGCTGACCGGCAGCCGGCAGCAAGGCCAGCCGCGCCGCGATCAGGGCGAGGACGATCGAGCCGACGTCGGAGAGGACGTGGCCGGCGTCGGCGAGCACCGCCAGCGAGCCGGTGAGGACGCCACCAACCGCCTCGACAACAAGCATCGCCAGATTGATCGCAAGCGCGATCCACATCCGCCGGCGGCTGTCCTGCCGTCGCGCGTCCAGCGCGTGGCTGTGCGAATGGCCTCCGGGGCCGTGCATCGGCCGAGCTTAGAACTCCGCCCGGCCCCGGAGGCCCAGGACTACGCGGCGACCGGCTCCTTGCTCGTCTCACCGGCAGCGGTCGCGTTCGCCGCGACCTCGGCGGCAAAGCCGAGCCGCTCGGCGTATTCGCGGGCCTGCATGCGGGAAATGACCATCCGCTGGATCTCGGCCGTGCCCTCGAACAGCTGGTAAATCTTGGCGTCGCGGAACCACTTCTCCAGCGGGCAATCCGTGCTCTGCGCGAAGGGGCCAACCAGGTCCATCAGCGTCGTCGTCGCCCACATCGTTACGTCGCCGGCCTTGAGCTTCGACATCGAGCCTTGACCACCGCGCATCGGGATCCCGTTGCGTCCCATCCAGGAGGCGCGCTGGACGAGCAGCCGCGCCGCTTCGATCTCGGTGGCGACGTCGGCCAGCGTCTGCTGGATCCGCTGCGTCTGCAGCAGCGGCGTGCCGCCCTCGCTCTGTCCGTCGAGGTACTCGAGGGTCCACTCGTAAGCCGCCTGGCCGATTCCCAGCGCCGAGGCGCCGACGATCGGTCGCGTCACCTCGAAGGTCGCCAGCGCGTCGGCGCCGCTCGACTTTTTCCCTTCGCGGCCGCGCTGCAGCTTCTTTTCGAGCTTCTCGTCGCCGCCCAGCAGGCAGTCGCCGGGGATCCGGCATTCCTCAAGCACGACCTCGGCGGTGTGCGAGGCGCGGATCCCGAGCTTGGTCTCCTTCTTGCCCTGGCTGAGGCCGGGGGTGTCTTTGCCGACCACGAAGGAGGCCTGGCCGCGGGTGCCGAGAGTCGGGTCGACGGTGGCGACGACGACGTGGACGTCGGCGATCCCGCCGTTGGTGATGAAGACCTTGGTGCCGTCGAGGACCCACTCGTCGCCGTCGCGCTTGGCGGTCGTCTTCAGGCTCTTGACGTCGGAGCCGGCCTGCGGCTCGGTCACGGCATAGGCGCCGAGTTTGATTTCGTCAGCCGAGCCAAAGCACTCGGGAACCCACTTCATGATCTGCTCGGGAGTGCCGGAGGCAGCGATGCCGGCGGCGGCGAGACCGGAGCCGGAGATCGCCAGCGCGGTGCCGGCGCAGCCCCAGTGGAACTCTTCGGCGGAGATCACCTGGAACTGGCCCTCGGGGTCCTCGGCAGAGCGCTGGATCGACTCGAGAGTGCCGAAGCCCTGTTTGCGAGCCTCTTTGATCACCTCCCAGGGGGTGCTCTCCTCTTCATCGTGCTTACGAGCAGCGGGCCGAATCACCTCGCGGGCGAAGGTGCGGCATTTCTCCTTGTACTCGAGCTGCTCGTCGTTGAGTGCGAAGTCCATATCTCCTCCTGGGCGGGGACCGATTGACTGGTCAGTCAGCCAGTCTTCGGGAACTTTACTCGACGCCGTCAGCGCGATCACCTGCGGGCGCCCGGCCGCGTGTACCGTTCGGCCGGTGAGCAGGGAGCGCCCCATTAACGCCGACGAGCCAAGGTCGGAGGAGAGCGAGCGCGTCGAGGCTGAGGTCGGATCCGACAAGGCCGCCGCGCAGCCTCCCGAACCCGCCTCGGAGCCTGCCGCCGGCCCGAAGCCCGCCCCGCCTCAGGTGCGGAATCGTCGCTCGATCCCGGGGGCCGTCAAAGCGGTAGTAGCCCTGGTCCTGCTGGCGATCGTCTTCATCGTCGTCGCAGTAATCGGCGGCAGCAATGGCTCCAAGGATGAGGAACAGCCGGCGCCGGCGCCGTCGATCGCCCAGGGGGAAGCGAAGCCCGACGGAAACACCGCGACGACGCAGACCGCGACCGAACTCGGCTACCCGGCCTTCGCCACCAACAACACGACCCGCATCGGCGGCTCCGACCCGGCTGCCAACGCTGCCGCGACCGCGCTCGCGGTCTTCCCCTCAACCGTCCCCGCGCAGCGCCCCGCCGCGGTCGCCGTTGCCGGCGAAGACGACTGGCAGGCGGCGCTGGCGGCGGCGGTCTTAATGGCGCCGCCGGTGCGCGCCCCGCTGCTGCTCTCGACGCCCGACGAGATGCCGGACGCGAGCAGCGAAGCCCTCACCGCGCTCGATCCCGCCGGCAGCAAGGACACCGGCAACACCGCCGTCTTCGCGATCGGCGACGTCGCCGTCTCTGGGGGCGGCAAGGAGACCAAGGTGAAAGGCGGCGATGCGGCCGCCGAGGGGGCAGCGGTCGCCGCCCTGCGTGAACGCCTCACCAGCTCTCCTCCCGCCCACTTCCTGGTCGTCCCGCAATCCGCCCCTGCCTTCGCGATGCCGGCGGCCGCATGGGCGGCCCGCTCCGGCGACCCGATCCTCTTCAGCGAAGCCAAAAAGCTGCCCGAGGCCGCCGCCGCGGTTCTGAAGAAGCACCCCAAGGTCCCGGTGTACGTGCTCGGCCCCGCCGATGCGATCTCCTCTGCGGTCGTCAACGAAATCGCCAAGATCGGCGAAAACGTCCATCGCGTCGCCGCTGCCGACCCGATCGCCAACGCAATTGCCTTCGCTCGCTTCCACGACGGCAGCTTTGGCTGGAACGTCAACGACCCCGGCCACGGCTTCATCCTCGCCCGCGACGAATCGCCGCTCGACGCGGCCGCGGCGGCGCCGCTCTCGGCCTCGGGCACCTGGGGCCCGCTGTTGCTCACCGACAACGCCGCGACGCTGCCCGACCCCGTGCGCGAATATTTCCTCGACGTGAAGCCCGGATACACCAACGACCCCACCCGCGCCTTCTACAACCACGTGTGGGTGATCGGCGACCAGGAGGCGATCGACGTGAACCAGCAAGCGGAAGTCAACGAACTGACCGAACTGGCCAAGATCGGCGGCGAAGGGTGAGCCAAGCAGAGAACCCCGAGCTGCTGGCGCCCGAGCACCAGGTGACGCCGGAGGACATTCGCGCCCTCGCCGGTGCCTCCACCCCCCATTTCGCGCTGCAGGTGCGCAACCGCATCCGCCGCCTAATCGAGCCGCTGCCAGACGGCCACCCCGCCCGTCTCGAAGGCGAACGCAAGATCGCCCAGCTCGAGGACCTCGCCCGCCACAGCGGCGACCCGCGCGGCACCCTCGGGATCAACCATTGAAGTACCTCGCCCCCGGCGTCTGGCGGCTGAAGGAGTTTCCCGCCCCGACCATCAACGTCTACCTCGCCGAGGACGTGCTGATCGACGCCGGCCGCCGCTGGGACCAGCGGCGGATCTTCGCCGAGATCGAGGGGCGCGAGCTCTCACTGCTTGCCCTGACCCACGCCCACCCCGACCACCAGGGAGTCGCCAAGGACGTCTGCGAAGCCCGCGGAATCCCGCTCGCCTGCCACGCCGACGACGTCGAGGCGATGGAAGGCAAACGGCGGATGCAGGAGGCGGCGCCGGGGAATCTGGTCAACAAAGTGATCCGCTCGATCTGGCAGGGCCCGCCCTATCGGGTCGACCGAGTGCTGAGCGAGGGCGACGAGGTGGCGGGGTTCCGGGTCGTGCACGCCCCGGGGCACTCGCGCGGCGAGGTGATCTTCTTCCGCGAGCAGGACCGGGTGGCAATCTGCGGCGACGTGATCCGCAACCTCAGCTACGCGACCGGCCTGCCGAGCATCAAGGAGCCGCCCGACATCTTCACCGCCGACCCCGCCGAGAACCGCCGCTCGATTCGCAAGCTGGCGGAGCTCAACCCGTCGCTGATCCTGCCCGGCCACGGCCCCGCGATCGCCGACATCGGCGCCTTCGAGCGCTTCGTCGCCTCGCTTCCCGGGTAGGGGTCAACGAGGTTCAGCTACTGGAAGGGAGTCCGGGATGAGCAAGCTGAGGAGTCGGCGGCCTTCGCCGGCGATGGTCGTGGCCATGATCGCCCTCTTCGTCGCCCTGGCAGGGACCGCCTACGCGGCGCAAACGATCAACGGCGGCGCAATCAAGAAGCAGACGATCGGCGGCGGCAAGCTGAAGCAGAAGACGCTGACCGGCTTCCAGATCAACACCAACAAGCTGGGAGTGGTGCCCTCGGCCGAACGCGCCACCCACACCTACTGGGCGGTGGTCAACAACCCGGGCGGCGCCGGCAACGCGACCCTCGCCCACGCCAGCGCCGAAGGGATCAGCGTCACCGAGGCGGGCGGCGCGGTCAACGTGATCTTTCCGGCCAACGTCAGCGCCTGCGCGAACGTCGCCGGGCGCAACAATGCCGGCACCACGGTGCCGAGCGCCGGGACCGCGCAGACCAACATCTCACCGGCCAACCAGAACGCGATCGAAGTCCACACCCGCGACGAAAAAGGCGGCAACGTCGACGCCGACTTCCACCTGATCGTTATCTGCCCATGATCGACCGGGCGGCGTCCATCGCCACCCGCTCACCCCGGAACGGCACCCCCTCGGCGACCAGTAAGCGCTTCTGCCGCGCGCCCTTGGCGAGCGAGCCGTCGGCGCGGACGACCCGCCACCAGGGCAGGTCCAACTCCGTCGCCCCGAAGAGAACGCTGCCGGCGAAGCGCGGGGCGCCGGGCGAGACGTCGCCGTAGGTGGCGACCGAGCCGGGTGGGATCGACCGCACCCGGGCCAGCACCTCGCCTTCGCGGTCTGGGCTCAGCGCGCCCCCGGCCCGAAGGCGTCGATGATCCGGTTCTGGAACTCGCTCAGCTCCTCGGGGGAGATGAAGTAGGTCGGTGGAGTGAGGAACAGCCCGTCGGCGCGTTCGGCAGTCGCCTCGACCCGGGCACGGACCTTGTCGAGCGGCCCGGCGGCGCAGTAGGCCTCGACCATCTCGTCGCTGATCGCGGCTGGGACCGCGGCGAGGTCGCCGCGCCGGAAGGCATCACCGGCGGCGACGGCATTGTCGGCAAAGCCGTGCAGCTCCCAGAGCGGCATATAGGTCTTCACCGTCGCGTAGAAGGAGATCGTGCGACGCGCCATCTCGATCGCCCGGCCCTCGTCATCGTCGATCGCGCAGCAGACGGTCGGCAGGTAGTCGAAGTCCTTGCGCTCGCGACCGGAGCGCTGCAGGCCCGTTTCGAAGGCGTCGACGATCACCTCGTCGATCCAGCGCAGGCTCTGGATCGGGTGGCCGATCAGCCCGTCGGCGACGTCGCCGGCCATCCTCGCCATCCCCGCCTGGACGGCGGCGGTGTAGATCGGCACCGCCTCGCGCGGCGCCGGGTGCGGGCGCACCCAGCCCTTGATGTCGATGTCGTAGTACTCGCCCTCGTAGCGGATCGGCTCGCCGCTGCTGGCCTGGCGCATGATCAGTCGCGTCGCCTCGATCGCCTCGCGCAGGTGCGGGGCCGGTTTGCCGTAGCTGGCGTTGTGCCAGGTTTCGTTGAGCCGTTTGACGCCGGCGCCCATGCCGAGCCGGAAGCGGCCGCCGGACATCTCGTCGACGTCGAGGGCGCTAACCGCGTGGATAAAGGGGCTGCGGGTGAAGGCCCAGACGATCCCGGTGGCGACGTCGATCCGCTCGGTCTTGGCGGCCAGGAAGGCGGCCTGGGTGACGGCGCTGCGGAACAGCTCCGGCGCCCAGACGCACTCAACACCGGCCGCCTCGGCGCGCAGCGTCTCCGCCTCAAGATCGGCGACGGCAGTGCCAATCGCGGCGACGGAGATGCGGTCGAGGGCGCTCACCGAACCTGTATCTCAGGCGGCGGCCGGCTCGGCGGCGCGGCTGAGGACGGCCTCGGCGACCCGCTCGCGATGCCACTTGGCGTCGCCGAACATCGCCGCGTTGGCACGGCCCCGCTTGAGGAAGAAGTGGAGGTCGTGCTCCCAGGTGAAGCCGATCCCGCCGTGGACCTGGATCGAGGCGTCGGGGACCCGCCAACCGGCGTCCGAAGCGTAGGCCTTGGCCATCGAAGCGGCGAGCCGCAGCGACTCCGGCTCGGCATCGGCGGCCCAGGCCGCCCCGTAGACAGCCGAGCGTGAGTTCTCGGTCTCCAGCAGCATCTGCGCACAGCGGTGCGAAACAGCCTGGTAGGCACCGATTGGACGGCCGAACTGCTGCCGGTCTTTGGCGTACTCGACCGCCATCTCCAGCGAACGCTGGGCGATCCCGGTCGACTCGGCGGCAAGGGCGACGCAGAGCCGGTCGAAGACCGCCTCGTACTCGGCACCTTCGGCCGGCAGCGTGTCGGCGGCGGCGACCTGGACGCCGTCGAGGCGGAGCGAGGAGACACGGCGGGTGGTGTCGATCGACTCTTCCGGGTTGACCGAGACTCCGGGAGCGTCGGCGGCGACGATGTGGCGATGCCCGTCGGCCGTGGCGACGAGGAAGAAGTCGACACCAGCGGCGTCCATCACCAGCACCTTCTCGCCGCTGAGGACGATGCCGTCGCCACCGGCCTCGGCGCGCATCGTGAAGGCGCCCGGGGTCGCGGTCGAGCCGACGTCCCAGAGGGCCGGGGTGGCCCGCTTCGAGCCCTCGCCCAGCGGGCGCAGAAAGCGCTCGCGCTGATCGTCAGAGCCGCAATAGCTGAGCGCCAGCGCGACGATCGTGTTCGAGAACAGCGGCGAGGGCGCCAGCGCGTAACCCAGCTCCTCGAAGAGCACAGCGAGGTCGACGATGCCGAGCCCCTGGCCCCCCCACTCCTCCGGCACGGCCAGACCGGTCCAACCCAGCTCCGCCATCTCGCCCCAGCCGGCCGGGTCGGTGCCGTCGGCGCTGGCGGCGATCTCGCGGATCCGCTCCGATTTGAAGCGGGCAGCGAGGAAGTCCTTGGCGGTGGCCTTGATCGCCTGCTGCTCGTCGGTGAGGTCGAAATACATCGGCGCGACCCTCCTAGCGCAGCCTCGGCAGGCCGAGCACCCGCTCGGCGATGATGTTCTTGAGGATGTCGGTGGTACCGCCCTCGATCGAGTTCGCCCGTGAGCGTAAAAAGCTGTACTGCCAGGCGCCGCCGGCGACGGCGTGCTCGGCACCGCGGGCGAGCGGTGCGTAGGCGCCCTCAATCTCCAGGGCAAGCTCGGTCAGGTCTTGGTTGAGGTCGGCCCACTGCCACTTGCCGAGCGAGCCCTCTGGGCCGGGGATCCCCGACTGCATCGTCTTGGTGAGACCGCGATAGGCGTTCAGCCGCATCGTCTCCGCCTCGATGTGGAGCTGGGCGATCCGCTGCCGGTAGTAGGCGTCGTCAGCCGCCGAGCCGCCGTTGGCGCGGGTCTCGGTCGCCAGCTTGGCGAGGCGGCGAAGGCTGTTCTGGATCTGGGCGATCGCGCCGAAGGCGAGCCCGGCCCGCTCGTTCATCAGCGTCGTGATCGCCACCGCCCAACCGTTACCGACGCCACCAACGACGTTCTCCTCAGGAATCCGCGCCTCGTTCATGAAGACCTCGTTGAACTCGCCCTCGCCGGTGATCTGCACCAACGGCTTCGCTTCGACGCCCTCCTGCTCCATGTCCATCAGGAAGTAGGTCAGCCCCTGATGCTTGGGGGCGTCGGGGTCGGTGCGGGCGACCAGCATGCACCACTTCGAGAACTGCGCCAGCGTCGTCCAGACCTTCTGTCCGCTGACAACCCATTCGTCGCCGTCCTTGACAGCGCGGGTCTTCAGCGAGGCGAGGTCGGAGCCCGACTCAGGCTCGGAGAAACCCTGGCACCAGATCTCCTCGCCGGAGAGGATCGGCTCCAGGTAGCGGCGCTTCTGCTCGTCGCTGCCGTGGGCGATCACCACCGGCCCGCCCATCGCCAGGCCGAGCACGTTGGCGGGGCTCGGCGTTTCCAGGCGCGCGGCCTCGCCGACGAAGATTGCCTGCTCGATCAGGGTGGCGCCGCGGCCGCCGTACTCCTGCGGCCAGGAGATCCCGGCCCAGCCGGCCTCGTGCAGCTTCCGCTGCCACTCGCGCCGGAAGGCGATGACCTGATCGAGGCCGTCGTCCGGCTCCGGGCCCGGGTGGTTCTCCTCCAGCCAGGTCCGGACCTCGTCGCGGAACTCCTCCTCCGATGGCGACAGCGTCAGATCCATCGGCGCTGAGCATATAGGGCCTGGCCAGCCGGCCAGGCCCTATCGCAGATCTACGCGGGGATCATTCTTCGCCGCAGACCTTCAGCCCGTATTCCTTGGCCAGCTTGCTGCCCGCTTCGAGGGGGTTTTTGCCTTCGATCAGTAGAGCCGGCTTCGATTCGAGTTCGTCGGCGCCTTCTTCGACCGCGGTGACGATCGCTTCGACTTCGGACTCTTCGCCCTTGGGGGCACCGAGGCTGTCGATTTCTTCCGCCTGTTTGCGGATTTCCGGGGCGACGACCTGCTTGATCACTTCTTCCTGCTGGCCCTTGGTCGGCTTTTCGGTGTCGACCTTGTTTTCTTCGGCGAACTTTTCGGCGCCGCCTTCGATCGACTTTTCACCCTTGGTGCAGATCTGGTCCGCCTGCTTGATGAATTCCGCCTTGGTCAGCGAGCTGCTGTCGTCGCTGCTGCCGCACCCCGCGACCAGCACAACCAGCAAGGCACCTGCAGCCAAAGCAATTAAGCCCTTACTCATGCATCTCCTTCATTGGTGTGGACGGCCGCAACCTAGCTCTGAGGCCGGCCGTCTCAGATGCGCTCGATCAGGGTTCCGGTGCCGAGTCCGCCGCCGCAGCACATCGTCACCAAGCCCATCTCCTTGTCGGTCCGCTCCATCTCGTGCAGGAGGGTGGTGATCAGGCGGGCGCCGGTCGAGCCGAGCGGGTGCCCGAGGGCGATCGCGCCGCCGTTGACGTTGACGCGGTCCATGTCCGGCTCGAGCTCGCGCTGCCAGGCAACGACGACCGAGGCGAAGGCCTCGTTGATCTCGACCAAGTCGATGTCGTCCATCGTCATCCCGTTGCGCTCGAGCAGCTTCTGGGTCGCCGGGATCGGGCCGGTCAGCATGATCACCGGGTCGACGCCGACCGTGGTCTGGTCGAAGATCCGTGCCCGCGGCTTCAGGCCCAGGGCATCGGCCCTCTCGCGCGCCATCAGCAGCACGCCAGCGGCGCCGTCGGAGACCTGCGAGGAGTTACCGGCGGTGATCTTGCCGTCCTCCTTGAAGGCGGGTTTGAGGCCGGCCAGCCCCTCGAGGGTGGTCTCGCGCAGACCCTGGTCGGTGACGTAGGTGTCGCCGTTGACGGCAAAGGGGATCGTCTCGCGCTCGAAGCGGCCCTCCTCGGTCGCCTTGGCGGCGAGCTGCTGGGAGCGCAACCCGAACTCGTCCAGCTCCGCGCGGGAGATCTCCCACTTGTCGGCGATCATCTCCGCCGAGAGGCCCTGCGGGATCAGGTTGTAGCGGTCCATCAGCTCCGGCGAGAAAGGCGAGCCGTGCTCTTTCATCACCTCGTAGCCGTCGGCGAAGGAGATGTGGCCCATGTGCTCGACGCCGCCGCCGACGACGACGTCGTGGACGCCGCTGGCGATCTGCGCGGCGGCGAAGTTGACGGCCTGCTGGGCGGAGCCGCACTGGCGATCGATCGTCGTCGCCGGCGTCTCCATCGGCAGGCCCGCCTCGAGCCAGGCGTTGCGGCCGATGTTTACCCCCTGCTCACCGAACTGCTGGGCGCAGCCGGCGATCACGTCACCGGTCTCAGCCGGATCGACGCCGGCACGCTCGAACAGCTCCGCGTAGACCTTGGCCAGCAGGTTCGAGGGGTGCAGGTCCTTGTAGTAACCCTTCTCGGGGTGACCGCGACCGATCGGCGTCCGCGCCGCCTCGACGATGACTACTTCGCGCCCTCCGAACTTGCCGCTTCCGTTCTCCGCCATGGTCGCTCTCCGATCTCGCTCTCTCGTACGCGGTTTGATGTTGACGATAGCCGATTGACTGGTCAGTCAGCCAAGGCTGCGGAGGCGTCGCCGCGACCCCGCGAGGCACGATTTGCCGCGAGATTGATAGGAACCCCGGCCAATGAGCGCTAATCAGGGGTACGAGAGTCCGGGGATCGCGGGGAGCGGGGCAATCGCCACCGGTCTGGCCGCCGTCTCGACGACCACGGCGGACACCATTCTGCTGGCGAGGAGCGAGGCTTCGGCCTGGCGGGCGGAGGAGAAAGTGGTCGCCGCCTGCGCCAAGCTCGAGGGTGGCGATCCCTCTCGCCTACGGGTCACCACCGACCCCAACGACCTCGCCGACTGCGACATCGTCGTCGAGGCGATCGTCGAGGAGGTCGCCCCCAAGGGCGAGCTGATCGCGACGGTCGCCGAAGCCTGCCCGAACGCCGACCTGGCGACCACCACCTCGTCGCTGAGCATCGCCGCGATCGCCGCGGCGGCTGGCACCGAGAAACTCTTCGCCCTGCACGTCTTCAACCCGGTGCCGCGGATGAAGCTGGTCGAGGTCTGCTTCCCCGACGGCGCCGAGAGCGCCCGCGAGCAGGCGCTGGCCTGGTGCGCAGCACTCGGCAAGACGGCAGTCGAGGTCCCCGACCAGGCCGGCTTTGTCGTCAACCGCCTGCTCTTCCCCTACCTCTTCGAAGCCGTGCGGATGATCGAGCGGACCGGCATGGAGGCCGGCGAGGTCGACACCTGCATGAAGCTTGGTGCCGGCCACCCGATGGGCCCGCTGGCCTTGCTCGACTTCGTCGGGCTCGACGTCTCCCAGGCGATCGGCGATGCCCTCTTCGCCGAGAACAACGAGGCAGCCAGCAAGCCCCCCGGCCTAGTCGTCGAGATGGTCGGCGAAGGCAAGCTCGGCCGCAAGAGCGGCGCCGGCTTTTACAGCTACGACTGAGCGGCCTCGCCCGCGAGGTGGGCCAGGCGGGAGTCGAAGGTGAGCAGCTCGGCCGCGGCCGACGCCAGCTCGCGGTCGACCGGAACGATCTCGATCCGCAGCCGGTCGACGAAGCGCTCGACCACGTCCCGGCGTTCTAGCCGCACCGCGTGGGCCGCGATCTCCGAGTAGGCACTGGCCGACATCGAAAGAGCCGTCCCGCTGTCGGCCGCGGCGCCGACTTCCCTGACGGCGCGATCATGGTGCGCATCGGTCGCCGTGAAAAAGGCGATCGCCGCGCTGGAGTCGATGGCTAGCGCTCTCACTCGTCGCGTAGATCGTCGAGATAGCCGGGCGGATAGCTGAGCGAACCAGCCAACTCGCTGATCACGTCGTCGCGGCGGCGGACCTCGATACGGCCGGCACCGAGAGCTCTGACAATTACGACGTCGCCAGCTGCCAGACCCACCTCGCCGAGGGCTTCGACGGGCAAGGTCACCTGGTTCTTGCTGAAACTCTCCCCCTTGAACTCTGGACGAGCCTCAGGAGACGGCGCCGCGGCGCTTGCCGCTGCGGTCCCAGATCACGTCAGCCTCGGAAATTCCTTGGCGGCGAGCGGCAAGCTCGACCTCTTCCCAGGGCAGCACTGCCTCGGGGAGATCATCCCAGCGGGCCAGGTCGAGCGCCTCGATCGAGCCCTTCAGGGCCGGGCCAAGATGCTCCTCGGCGCGTAGTAGCGCTCGCAGGACCTCCAACTGCTTGTCGGTCAGACGGACAACCCACATGCGGTACCTCCAACGTCCGGGGGGTGCGGGTTGCCCGGAGAAACTAGGCGTCCGTACGGACGGAACGGCTGATCCGGACCGCCTCGACGCGGTTCTCCCGCACCGACTCGACCCTGATCGTGTAGCCGTTGGACTGGATCGTGTCGCCGCGCTTGGGCAGCCGGCCGAGCGCCGCGAAGACGTAGCCGCCAACCGAGTTGTAGGCGTCGCTGTCGACCGGCAACTCGATGCCAGCGTCGGCGAGATCGCCAAGCGAGACGTGGCCGCGCACGAACCAGTCGCCGCTGGCAAGACGGCGCAGCGCCGCCGCCCGCGGGTCGGTCTCGTCCTCGATCTCCCCCACCACCTCCTCGAGGATGTCCTCGACGGTGACGATGCCGACCGTACGACCGTACTCGTCGACGACCACCGCGAGCGAGGTGCGCTGGACCTGGAGGTCGTGGAGGAGGTCGTCGAGCGGCCGCGTCTCCGGCACGATCAGGGCGTCGCGGATAACCGGGTCGATCGGCGCCTCGGGGCCGTCGCTCATGTAGACACGGGCGAGGCTGTTGTTGTGGACGACCCCCTTGACGCGGTCGGCGTTGTCGTCCTCGATCACGACCAGGCGGGCGTGGCCGGAGGTGACGCAGCGCCGCAGCGCCGCCTCGACGCTCTCGGAGGCGTCGACGGTGACCACAGCTGGGATCGGCGTCATCACCTCGCGCGCCTCCTGCTCGTGCAGGTGGAAGACGCCCCCCAGCATCCCCGCCTCACCCGGATCGAGGCGGCCGCGCTGGGCGCCGCGCGAGATCAGCAGCCGCAGTTCCTCGGGCGAGGTCTCCTCAAGGTCCTCGTCGGCGTCGACACGGAAGACGTGGCGGACGAGAAAATTGGCGGGCACGTTGGTGGCGACTATCAGCGGATGCAGGGCGCTGCGGAAGAAGCGCAACGGCCGTGCTACCCGCAGCAGGATCGCCTCGGCCCGGGCAATCGCCAGCATCTTCGGCGCCTGCTCGCCGAGGATCACATGTAGGAAGGTGACGATCGCGAAGGCGATCGCGATCGAGATGCCGACCGCGACCGCGTGGCTGACGACGTTCCCGAAGAGCGGCTCCATCAGGGTCGCCAGGGCGGGCTCGCCGAGGAAGCCGATGCCCAGTGAGGCGAGCGTGATCCCGACCTGCGAGGTGGCGACGAACTCGTCAACGTGGTCCATCTGCTCCAGGGCCAGGGCGGCGCGGGGGTCGCCTTCATCGCGCAACTGCTCGATGCGGGTACGGCGTGAGCGCACGACCGCGAACTCAGCGGCAACGAAGAAACCGTTGACCGCAATCAGCAGCAGGAGGAGGACGAGCAGGAGGACGCTCATCGGCTATGCGGCCGCGTACTTCGGGCTGGGACGTCGTCCGCCATTCGGCCTGAGCAATATAGCTGGCGATCCTGCGGCATTCGGACCGGGCCGCATAGCTGCGATATTGGGCGGACCATGCGGGTCGCGACGCTCAGCGAGATGCTCGAAGAGGTCGTACGACTGGGCGAGGCGACCGGGATGGAAGCGCACGCCCACGAGATGCGCGGCGAGTTGGAGGGGCGGATCGCCACCGTCCGCGCCGCCGTCGCCGATGCCGGCCGCCCCCGGGTGGTCGCCCTGCGTAGCCTCGAGCCGCCGCGGGCCGGCGGTTTCTGGATCCCGGAGATGGTCTCGATCGCCGGCGGCGAGGACGTCGCCGGGGACCCGGGTCTGAACCCGCCCGAGGTCGGCTGGGGCGAGCTGGCCAGTCTCGGCGCCGACGTCGTGATCGTGATGCCCGACGGAGCGACCGCTGACGCGAAGGCGCAGGCGATGGAGCACTGGGAGCAGCTCGCCGCCCTCGGTGCCGGCCACGCCTTCGCCCTCGACCCGGCTGCCAGCTTCGCCGAGCCTGGGCCGCGGCTGGTCGACGGGATCGAGCTGCTCGCCCACCTCCTCCACCCAGAGCTGTTCGACCCGCCGGCGAACGCCAACTTCGTCCCCCTGGCGGCGCCAGTGACCGGCGCGCCGCCCCCCGAGCGGGGCTACTAGAGCTCCGCTAGGCAACCGCGATCGCGCCGAGCGCGGCGACGATCCCGATCGCGACCATCGCCGTCAACTCCGCCGTGACGCGGTTCGAGCCGAAGCGGCCGCGGTCACCGGCGACGATCACCAGGGCGCAGAGGACACCCCCAACCAGCCCGCCGACATGGGCTCCGATGCTGATGTGCGGTACGGCAAGGCTGTAGATCAGGTTGAAGACGATCAGGAAGCCAATCTCAGCCGCCAACGCGTCCATACCGCGCCCGCGGGCGATCACAAAAGTGGCGCCGGCGAGGCCGAAAATCGCCCCCGAGGCGCCAACGGACAGCGAGTTGGGATCGATCAACAGCGCCCCGAAAGAACCGGCGAGGAGCGAGGCGAAGTAGAGGACCAGGAAGCGCGGCGTGCCCAGCGCCGGCTCCAACAGCCGGCCCAGGAAGAAGAGCAACAGCATGTTGAAGCCGATATGGAAGATGCTGGCGTGAAGGAAGCCGCTGGTGATCAGGCGGTACCACTCGCCCCCTTCGGAGACGAACGGCCCGTAGAGCCCGTAGTCGAGGGTCATCGAGGAGCTGGGGCTGTTGAGGCCGCCTGGCCCAGTGGCGATCGCGACCAGATAGACGACGGCGTTGATCGCAATCAACGCCGCGGTGGCCGGGAAAGCGGCGGCACCGCTCGGCGTCCCGGTCGGGTTGCGGACCACGCGGGTGCGCTGCTGAGCGCACTCCGGACAGCGCATGCCGACCGGGGTCGGAGTCATGCAATCCGGGCAGATCGGCCGACCACAATTCGAGCAGGAGACGCCGGTCTCGCGGTTGGGGTGGCGGTAACAGGTCTGAGCCATCGGGAGGGGCAGCCTACAATCGCCGCCGATGCAGCCCGCAAGCCCAGCCCGCTTCTACGCCGCCGCGGCCGGCGCCCTGCTGTTCGTCGCCGGGGTCGCCGGCTTCTTCTTCGACCGCTCCTGGCTCGAGTTCACGCACCTGGCGACGGGCGCCCTGGCGCTGCTCTTCGCCGGCGCCGCGCCGCGTGCCGTCGCCCTCTGCCTCGGCCTCCTCTACACCGGCCTGGCGGTCTGGGGCTTCTCCGACGGCGAGGCGTGGATGCAGTGGCCCCACCTCACCCTCGGCCTCCTCGGGCTAGCTGCCTTCGCCGGTTCAGATGCGAGTGCGGAGGCTGCTGCCGAGCGCGCGTAGGCCGCTCTCGCTCTTCTGCTTGCTGCGACGACGCAGCTCCAGTAGCACTAGCGCCCCGGTGGCAACGCCGCCGGCCGAGACCGCGACCACCGGGCGGACCCAGTTACGCGGATCGCGCAGCGCCCGCAACTCTTCCTCGGAGAGTTCTTCGGCCCAGTCGTTCAGTTCCTCTGCCGCCGCCTGCGTGACCGCGGCGAGAGTGCTTTCGACCCGCGTCGAGAGCCGCTCTGGCGGCTCGATCGGACGCAGCGCGTCGCTCAGCAGCGCCTCGACGTCCCAGCCGGCACCCAGTCCTTCAGCTGTCCCGCTCATCGCTCATCTCCTCCTGCAACTGCTTGATGGCGCGGTGGATCAACACCTTCGTCGCCCCGTCGGACCGACCGAGGGCGCGAGCGATCTCGCGGTTGTCCATGCCGAGCGCAAAGCGCATGATCAGCGCCTCGCGGCGATCGTCGGAGAGGTGCTCGAGGTTCTCCATCACCCGCCGCAGCTCCTCCCTGCCCTCGGCGATCGCGACGGTGTCGTGGTGGGCGGCGATCGGCTCGGTCGAGTCGAGCGGCGTCTGCGGCCGCCGCGAGCGATCGCGGTAGTAGTTGGCGGCAAGGTTGTGGGCAATGCGGATCACCCAGGGCCGCAGGGGCCGCCCATCGGACTCGCGCCGGGCGCGGTCGAAGTGGCGATAGGCCTGCAGGAAGGCCTGCTCGGTGAGGTCCTCGGCGTCGTGGTGGTTGCCCACTCGGTAGTAGGCGTAGGAGTAGACGTCGCGCAGGTGCGAGCGGTAGAAGTCCTCGAAAGCGCGGTCCAGCTCCGCCTTTGCCGCCGGAGCCAGCTCGCGCGGCTCGACGTTCTCCTCGGGGCCGCTCACCCGGCAAGCGTAGTGGCGCGCCGGCCGAGGCCATCAAGCCGCCCGCCTGGAGCGCTCCACGTTGCGCAGACCGGCAACCCAGTCCTCAGCGCCGACCTCGCCGCGGATCAGCGCCGCCAACCCCTCCAGCGCCTCCGCCGGCACCCCTGCCGCGGCGACTGCCTCGGCTAGCAGCGGCGTCGTGTCGAGGCCCTCGGAGGCCTGACCGATCTTTTCCGGGATCTGGTCCGCCGGTGTGCCGCTGCCAAGTAGCTCGCCGGCGCGGCGGTTGCGGCCGGTCGGAGCCATCATCGTCGCGGTCAAGTCGCCCACCCCGGCCAGCCCCGAGAAGGTCTCCAGTTGGGCGCCGCGGGCGAGCGCGTACTCGATGCACTCACGCCAGATCTCGGCGGTGGCGATGCCGGCGGCGTTGAGGCCGTGCGGCTCCGCCGCAGCGGCGGCCAGGGCCGCGGCGTTCTTGGCGGCGCCGGCCATCTCCACCCCGGTGATGTCGCTGGAGCGCTCGCAGACGAGGCCGGCACGGTCGAAGACCTTGCCGAGCTGGTCGCGCAGGTCGACGTCGGCGGAGCCGAGCACCAGCGCCGCCGAGCCCGAGACCGCCTCGCGGGCGTGGGCGGGGCCGCCGAGGCAGGCGATCGCCCGCGCCCGCACCCGCTCGCCGACGTACTCGGCGGGCAACTGCCCCTGCGGGGCGATCAGCCCCTTGGTGAGAAGCAGGATCGAAGAGCGGCCGCCAACTCGGTCGGCGATCGCGCCGACCGCTTGCGGCAGTGACTTCGAGGGGATCGCCAGGCAGATCAGGTCGAGGCCATCGAGCTCGATCTGCGAGGCGAGGCGCACGTCGATCGAGTCAGGCAGGGGCACCCCTGGCAGGTAGCGCCCGTTCTCCCCCGCCTCGACCATCTCGGCGACGCGCTCGGGACTGCGGGCGCCGAGCTGGACCTCGAGGCCGCCGCGGGCCAGCAGCACCGCCACCGCGGTCCCCCAGCTACCGGCACCGATCACGGCGGCGCGGCGCATCGGCGGCAGACCGCCCAGGTCTTCCCACTGCAGCTGTACGTTGGGCCAGATCCGTGCGGTCACGGTTTCGGCCAGCGCCGGCGAGGGCTCCTCGGCCTGGGGGAAGGTCATCGCCCGGCCCAGCCGCACCTTCACCTTGCGGGGCCGGATCCGCCAGCCGCGCCGCACGTGTTCGGTGCCGATCACGGCGGTCGGGATCACCGGGGCGCCGGTCTGTAGGGCCAGGCGGCCGACGCCGCGCTTCGGCTCGCCGAGGGTGCCGCGGCGAATCCGGGTCCCCTCGGGGAAGATGCAGACAGTGCCGCCGCGTTCGACCAGCATCCGCGCGGTTGCCATCGCCTCCGCGTCGGACTCGCCACGGCGGATCGGGAAGGCGCCAAGCCGGGAAAGGATCCAGCCCTGCAGCGGCCGGCGAAATAGCTCGACCTTGGCGACGTAGTTCATCGGCCGTCGCCAGGGCAGGCAGCCGCCAGTGACGAAGGGGTCGAGAAAGCTGCGGTGGTTGGAGGCGACGATCAGCCCGCCCTTGATGCCGCGGGCGTGCTCGCGGCCGGTGCGGCCGTAACGGAAGTAGACGAGGAAGACCGGAGTCAGGAAAACACGGGCGAGCAAGTAGAGAGGCCAGTTGACCCCGTGCTCGCGGGTGTAGCGGTGGTAGGCGGCTAGCCGCTCTGGCGACACGCAGAGCGCTACACGACGAAGGGGCGACGGTTACCCGCTACCACGCAGCTTCGATCAGCTCGGCCAGCTCGTCCCGGCCGGGTGGGTCGGGGATGAAGGCGAGCTCGGGGCGGATGAGGATCGCTTCGAGGGCGGCATCAAGCTGGGTGCGATCGGCCCCTACCGCGCCGAGGCCGGCTGGCTCGCCGCCGAGCTGGCGGATTCGCGCCCCAAGGTCGGCGAGGTCGGTGTCGAGGGCCTCGGCGAGCACCTCAAAGCGCTGCGGCGCCCGCGAGGCAAGCAGGGTCGTGCTGCCGGGCAGGATCGCCGCGTTGGTCTCGGCGTGAGGGCTACCGCAGACCCGCACCAGCGTTTGGCAGACAACGTGGTGGACGCTGAAGGATCCGGAGTCGATCGCGTAGCCGCAGAGCAGCGAGCCGAGGGCAAGGCTGGAGACGTCGCGCTCCTCACGGTCTTGGTTGAGGGCGCTGCCGATTAGCTCGGCACCGCGCAGCGCCGTCATCACCGAAACGGGGTTAGCGAAGGGGGTGAGGAGTGAGTCGATCCCATGAGCGAGGGCGTTCATCGAGCTGGACCGCAGGGCTGGCTCGGACTGGCTCGTCATCGTCTCCGGGTCGGCGACCACCAGGGTCGGACGGGCCAGCGAGCTGGCCCGCCCCTCGGCACCGGCGGGCAGTCGGTGGATGCCGGTCATCTCGGCGCCGGACATCGTCGTCGGGAGCGCCGCCACCGGGGCGCCGCTGACCGCCGCGATCGCCTTGGCGACGTCGATCACCCGGCCGCCCCCAAGCGCGACCAGCGGTCCCTCCCCGGCCACGCCGAGCAGACCGGCTGCGAGGTCGGGCACCTGGCCCGGGGCAACCTCGTGGACGGCCGCAGCCGCCTCGCGCAGCTCCGCCCCTCCCGCCAGTGAACGCTCGCTCGCCAGCAGCGCGAACTCGCCGAAGCCGTGCTCGCGCAGCAGCTGCGGCGCCTGAGCTATGCCGCGGCGGCGAAAGACGACGGTGCGGCCGGCGTCGCGCCAAACGAAGTCGCCGCTCACCCGGAAGTGCCGCTCACTCGGAGGCGATCCGCGGGTTCGTCACCGGCCGCAAGTTCGGTTCGACCTCATCGCGCAGGTGCTCGAAGTCGGGCGGCAGCGAGAGCTTCTCGCCGAGGTGCTCGAGCGGCTCGTCGACGGTGAAGCCGGGGCCCATCGTCGCGATCTCGAAGAGAACCCCGCTCGGCTCGCGGAAGTAGATCGAGCGGAAGTAGAAGCGATCGATCTCCGGAGTCGGCTGAGCGCCGGCGGCGAGGGCGCGGTCGCGCCACTGCATGTGCTCGTCCGGCAGCGAGGCCCAGGCAACGTGGTGGACACTGCCGGCCCCCTGCAGGCCCCGCTCGGCGGGCGGATCGTCGAAGAGGTAGCGGCCGCCGCGCTGCTCGCCGCGCGCTTCCCAAGCGCCGTTGACCTGCTCGAACTCGAGCGCCTCGAGCAGCCCGGCGCTGGCCTCCGGCGCGGCACTGTAGGCGCGCACGGCATGGAAGCCCTGCAGGGCAAGCTGGGCGGGAATCTCGGGGTGATCAGCGGTCAGCGGCGCATCGGGAACCTCGACGACTAGCAGCTCGTGGTCGAGCCCCTCCGGGTCGGCGAAGACGAGGCCCGCGCCCTCGCGACGCGTCTCAATGCCGTTGGCGGCGAGCCGGCCCTCCCAAAAGGCGAGTGAATCCTCAGAGGCAACCCGCCAGACGATCCGGTGGACCATCCCGGCGCCGGCTCGACCAAGCGGCACGCCGGGGTACTCGAAGAAGGTCAGATCGGAACCCGGGTCGCCGTCCTCGTCAGCGAAGAAGAGGTGGTAGACGGTCGGGTTGTCCTGGTTGACGGTTTTCTTGACCAGCCGCAGGCCCAGCACTCCCGCGTAGAAGTCGACGTTGCGCTGGGCGTCCTCGGTGATTGCAGTGATGTGGTGAATGCCCTCTAGCTTCATTGGGCACGTATAGCATCCGGCCATGAGCCGCGGGCGACGACGCATGGTCAAAGTCCTTGTCGCGCTCGGCTCGGTACTCGCCTTTCTCAGCGTCTTCGCGATCTGGGTCGAGCGCCAGGGCCTCAATACCGACGACTGGGTTTCGACCAGCGGTCGACTGATCGAAGACTCGACGATCCGCAAGGCGGTCGCCAACTACCTCGTCGAGCAGCTATACGAAAACGTCGACGTCGAAAAAGAACTGAAGGAAATCCTCCCCGGCGAAACCAAGCAGTTCTCGGGACCGCTGTCGGGGGGGCTGCGCCAAGTCGCCGGCGAGGGCGCCGAAAAAGTCCTGGAAACGTCCACCGCACAGAACCTCTGGGAAAAAGCGAACCGCTCCACCCACGAACAGCTAGTCGAAGTCCTGGAAGAAAAGGGCGACACGGTCTCGACCGAAAACGGCGAAGTGAAGCTCAACCTCGGCGCGATGCTGACCAACCTCGCCGACCAGGTCGGGATCGGCGGCTCGCTGGCCGAAAAACTGCCGCCCGAAGCGGGCCAGATCCGCATCCTTCGCTCCGATCAGCTGAAGACGGCGCAGAACATCACTACCGCCGTCAAGGGCTTGGCGCTGGTGCTCTCGATCCTCACCTTCCTTTGCTTTGCCGGAGCGATCTACCTGGCCCGCGACGGCCGCTGGGTGACGGTGCTGTTCTGCGGGATCGGCTTGATCGCGGCCGGCTTCGCGGCGATCGTCGCCCGCCACGTCGCTGGTGGCATCGTCGTCGGCCAGCTGGTTGCCGAAGACAGCGTCAAGCCGGCGGCGAATGCCGCTTGGACGATCGGCACCTCGCTGATGATCAGCATCGCCACCACCCTGATCGTGGTCGGCGTCCTCTTCGCGATCGCCGGCTGGCTGGCCTCGCCGACCGGCGCCGCCCGCTCGGTGCGTCGCTTCTTCGCCCCGGCCCTGCGCGACTGGGCCCCCTGGGTCTATACCGGCCTGGCGATCATCGTCTGCCTCTACTTCCTCTCGGCACCGACCCAGGGGCTGCGTTCCTTCCTGACCACCCTGATCATCGCCGGCATGGCCGCCTTCGGCATCCACGAGCTGCGCAAACAGGCCGCCGAGGAGTTCCCCGACGCGACCTACGCCGACTACTTCGGCCGTACCCGCGAGCGCGTCGCCGGCGCCGTACGCGAGGCCAACATCCCCGAGCGGGCAGCAAAACTACGCCTCCCCGAAGTGCGCCGCCCGCCCGCCCCGGGCGGCGACGCGAGCGAGGCCGCCGAGGCGCCGACCACCGAGGCGCCGACCGCGGCGATGCCAGTCAGCGGCGAGGATGCCCGCCTGGCCCGCCTCGAACGCCTCGCCTCGATGAGGGACAAAGGCGTCCTCACCGACGAGGAGTTCGCCGCCGAGAAGGCGCGGGTCCTCGGCGAGTCCGGCGGTTCCACCTGAGAGCCCCCCTCCGGGTTCGAACCGGAAACCTCCTGATTACAAATCAGGCGCTCTCCCAGGTTGAGCTAGGGGGGCGGGGTGGCAAGAATGCGTGAGGTGCAGGTGAACTTCCGATTTCTCGGACCCCAAGAGGGTACCGTGCTGACCGCGGCGATCGAAGCGGCATACGGTCAGAGCTACGACGTGCGCTGGGTCTACGACGCCGACGAGGTGGCCGCGCGGCTGGCCGATGGGCGCTACGTCTCTTGCGTGGCCGAGGGCGAGGACGGTGGCTTGCTCTGCCATATCGGCATGAGCCGGACCGCGCCGGAGGATGCCGTTGCCCACTCCGGCCAGGCGGTGACGCTGGCGGCGGCACGCGGCCAACATCTCTTCACGCGGACCAAGAGTTACCTGATGGACTGGGCCCGCGAGCGCGGCCTTGCCGGGATCTTCAGCGAGGCGACTGCGGCCCATCCCTACAGCCAGCGAGCCAACATCGAGCTGGGCGCCCACGAGACCGGCTTCCTGCTCGGCTGGATCCCCGCCTCGGTCGAGAACGATGCCGCGGCCGGCGCGGCGCGGCGCCGGCAGTCGGCGGCACTCTTCTACACGAAGCTGAACGACGGCCACGAGCGGCGCGTCTACGCGCCCGAGCGCCACCACGAGATCGTCGGCCAGACGCTGGCGCTCTGTCAGCTCCGCGGCACCCTGGCGAAACCGCCCGCGGACACCGACTTGGCGGAGCGCACCGAACTCAGCGTCGCAGTCGAGCGGGACCACAACCTGGCGCTGATCACCGTCGCCACGCCGGGAGCCGACCTCGAGCAGACGATCGCTGCCGAGCGCCACCACCTCTTCCACAGCGCCTGCCTCGACGCCGTCTACGTCGACCTGCCGTTGGAGCAACCGGCGACGGCGCTGGTCGCCGACGATCTGGAGCGGCTCGGTGTCTCCTACGCCGGCGTCTTCCCCAACCGCACCACCGATGGCGACGTGCTGCGGATGCAGTCGCTACACGGGGTCCGAGTCAAGGCCGACGACGTTGCCGTCGCCTCGGACCACGGGCGCGAGCTGCTCGACTACGTCCTTGCGGACCTTCCGCAACACCAGGTCGCCGCCGGTTAGAGCGGGACCTCCCTCGACGCGAGGTGGACGCCAACCTTGCGCTTGACCCGCTGCAGAGCGTTGTCAACCGTCTTCGTGTCGCACTCCAGCCGCTCGCCGATCGCCTCGTAGGAGTGGCCGTCAAGGTAGAGGGACAGCACCCGGCTCTCGAGGTCGGAGAGCACCCCGGAGACACCGGAGAGACAGGAGACGAGGCTTTCCAGCTCTTCGGAGGCAATCACCTGGTTGACCGGGTCGTGAACCGAGGGGCCAGGGAGGATCTCGTCGAGAGTGGTGTCGGAGTCGCCCGCCGCGGCCGGGGTCTGGCTGAAGGAGACGTACTGGTTGAGCGGGGTGTGCTTGTTGCGGGTCGCGGTCTTCACCGCGGTGATGATCTGTCGGGTGATGCAGAGCTCAGCGAAATTGCGGAAGCTCGACTCCCGGTCCGTGCGGTAGTCACGGATCGCCTTGTAGAGGCCGAGCAGGCCCTCTTGGATCAGGTCGTCCGACTCGCCGCCGAGCAGGAAATAAGAGGAGGCCTTGAGACGGACGAAACCGCGGTAACGACGGATGATCGTGTCGTACGCGTCGGTACGGCCGTCCTTCGCGAGCGCGACCAGGTAGTGATCATCAAGCTCAACTTGAGCGTTAGCTTGATGCGTAGGCGACGATAGAGCCACAGATCCTTCTCCTTGCTGAAGGGTCGTGGCGCCACTTACCTCCCCCGAGGCGCCCTATTCACCGGATGACCCTCTAGCCCTAAAGCTGAGGTTCACCCTTATTTGCGCGCTAGTTTACGGGCGCGCGGAGTTCTGTCAACCCCAATTTGCGACTTTTGCAAATTTGATTGCAGGCAAAGGGGTCCTCGAAGGCCGCGAAGCGGAGCTCAGCGGCGCTGGCGCAGCGCCTCGAAGAGCAGCGCCGTGGCAGCAGCGGAGACGTTCAGCGAATCGACCTGACCCCTGCTGGGCAGCGCCACTAGCCCATCGCATGAGGTCGCTACCCGCGGCCGAATCCCCTTTCCCTCCCCGCCCATCACCAGCACAGTGGGGCCAGTCAGGTCGGTGTCCCATGGCGCCTGCTTCGCATCGGCGTCGGCGCCCCAGATCCAGAAGCCGGCGTCCTTGGCCTCCGCCAACCAGTCGGCAAGGTTGCGGACCCGAGCAACGGCCAGATGCTCCACCGCGCCCGCGGAGGTCTTGCACACCACCGGCGTCACCTCGGCCGCGCGCCGATCCGGGATCACCACCCCCGCCGCCCCGGCGAACTCGGCCGAACGACAGACCGCCCCGAAGTTGCGCGGATCCTGCACCTGGTCGAGAGCTATCAGCAACCCCTCTCCGCGCAGCAGCTCGCTTGCCCCCGCGTACGGATACGGATCGACCTCGGCGACCACCCCTTGGTGGTCCGGCGACCCGCAGAGCCGCTCGAGCTCCTCCGCCGAGGTCTCCGGCACCCGCCAGACCCGATGAACGCGCCGCCTCCCCCGCTCCGCCTCCTCAACGGGCCGGCGCCCGTAGATGACTTGGTTGGCCATCAGTTCCGCGCTGCGGAGTTTTCCCCCGCTCCAGCGTGGGAAAAGTACGCAGCGCTCACGCGGCCGCCCTCGCTACGAGACGGGGGCCCTCGGCCGAGTCACGGACTTCCCAGCCGAGCTCGGCCAAGCGGTCGCGAATCTCATCAGCACGCGCGAAGTCCTTGGCCGCCCGCGCGTCCTCGCGCGCCGCCATCAACGCCTCGGCCTCGGAATCAGCAGCGTCCTCGACTTCCGACACCGAGTCGAGCCCCACCAACCACAACATCTCGCGCAGCGCCTCCGGCGCCCCCGGGATCTGCTCGCGATTCGCTTCCCCCACCAACTCAAACGCCTCGGCCATCGCCCGTGGGGTATTGAAGTCGTCGGCCAACGCATCGCGGAATGAGCTCAAACGACGACTTTGGGGGAGAGAGTCCGGGGAGGGGTCGAACGAGCCTCCCCGCTGTTGCGAGAGAGGCCCCTCCCCGGACCCTCTCACCGGATGCTCTCGAAAGAAGTTCTTTAGGCGCTCAATCTGGGCGGCCGCTTGCTCCATCTGCGCCTCGCCGAAAGCCAGTGGCTGCCGGTAATGGCCGGAGATCAGATACGCGATGACCACCTCGGATCCGTACCGGTCCAACGCCGCCTTGAGTTGGAAGATGTTGCCATCCGATTTCGACATCTTCGCGGCGCCGGTCTCGATCATCCCGTTATGCATCCAGACCCGCGCGAAGGGACGGCCGGCCGACTCCGACTGGGCGATCTCGTTCTCATGGTGGGGGAAGACGAGGTCGGAGCCGCCACCGTGGATCGCGAAGGAGGCACCCAGCTCCTGCTCGGCCATCACCGAGCACTCGATATGCCAGGCCGGCCGGCCCGGTCCCCAGGGCGAGTCCCAGTTGCTGTCCTCGTCCGGCTTGCTCGCCTTCCAGAGCGCGAAGTCGAGAGGATCCTCCTTGAGCGAAGCGGAGCCGGTCTCCTCTCCCTGATCCATGTCCTCGAAGCGGCGGTTGGAGAGCTTCCCATAGCCGCCGAAGCTGCGAACGCGGAAGTAGACGTCGCCCCCTGACTCGTAGGCGTGCTCCGAGTCGATCAGCTCGGCGATCAGGGAGATAATTCCAGCGATCGTCTCGGTCGCCAGCGGCTCGGCATCGGGGCGGCCGAGACCGAGCCGGTCGGTGTCCTCGGCATACGCTCTGGTCATCGCCGCAGCGAACTCGACCGAGGGCTCGCCGGCGTCCCGGGCGGCGGCGTAGATCTTGTCGTTGACGTCGGTGACGTTGATGACCAGCTTCGCGTCGCGCCCTTCCGAACGGAGGAAGCGCGCCAGTAGCGAGAAGACGACAAACGGACGAGCGTTACCGATATGGATGCGGCTGTAGACGGTCGGACCACAGGCGTAGATGCCGACCTGACCGGCTGGCTCTACTTCCCTCAGCTCACCGCTGAGCGTGTCCCTGATCCGCACCTCGCGCATCGCGAGGTCGAGACTAGTTGATCAAAAGGTGCGGTAACCGGAGGCGGAGGAGCCCGACTCGTTACGCAACCAAACGGGTGCCGCCTCATCCGCCGCGGCCAGCACCTCGCGTTTCGCCTTGTTGGCACTAGCCTTGATCTCGTCCTCGGTCGCCTCGCGAGCGCGCTCTTCGCGCCGCTCGGCCTGGACCCGAATCCGGTCGGACTCGATCCGAAGTTGCTCCTCAGCTCGCGATCGCGCCGTCTGCGTCGCCTCCTGCTCGACCTTCTCGACCAGCCGCTGGATCGTCTCCTCGGCTTCCCGGCGGACCTCCTCGGTGCCGTCCATCACCCGCCGCCCGATCTCAGTCTCCAGCCGCACCGCGGTCTCGCCCGCCTCGGCGGCCGCGGCCTCGGCTTCGGCAGCGCGCTGCTCGGCGGCGGCGATTCGACGGTCGGCCTCGGCCTGAACCGCCTCACGCGCCTCGCGTTCACGCTGCCCGGCCTCAGCTTCAGCCTTGGCGAGCGCCTGCTGGACTGACTTCTCGGCCGCGGTCTGGGCGCCAGCGGTTTGGGCTAACGCCGCCTCACGTTCGTCGTCGGTGCGCTGCCGCAGCTCCTCGAAGGATTTCTCGGCACGATCACGCGCAGCCTCGGCGGCCGTGACCTTCGCCTCGGCCCGCTGCCGCGCCTCGCGCTCGGCGGCGATTCGCTGCTTGGCCTCGGCCGAGACCTTTCGCAGTGCCTCCATCGCCCGCCCTTTGACCTGCTCGCGGACGCGCTCGCTGCGCGCCTCCGCAGCCTCGACCCGCATCTCGCTCTGCCGCACCCACTCGAGCGCCTGGTTGGCAACGCTCTGGGCGGCCTCACCGGCCTCACCGACGGCTCGCAGCTGCCTCGCAGGATCGCTCATGCCTGGGCAAACTACTACGGGCATCGGAGGCCAGGCCAGCCGCGCCCGCCCCGTAAGAGCGCAATTTGCGAGCAGCCAGAAGCTACGCCGACTGCTGGGTCTCGCGGGCCTTCAGATCGCGCTTCAGGACCTTGCCGGTGGCGTTGCGCGGCAGCTCCGGCAAGAACTCGATTTCACGTGGCGTCTTGTAGCCGGCGAGGTTGGCCTTGACGTGGGCCTTGAGGTCGTCAACCGTCACCTCCGCTCCCTCATTGGCGACGACAAAGGCCTTCAGGCGCTGCCCGAACTCGGCGTCCTCGACCCCGATCACCGCCACCTCGACGATGTGCTCGTGGTCGGCCAGTAGGTCCTCGACCTCCCGCGGAAACACGTTCTCGCCGCCGGAGACGATCATCTCGTCGTCGCGACCGTCGATGAAGAGCCGGCCCTCGGCGTCGATGTGGCCGACGTCGCCGCTGGAGAGCAGGCCGTCGATCACCTCCTTGCCGCCGCCGCCGGTGTAGCCCTCGAAGGACATTTCGTTGCCGACGAAGATCCGCCCGACCTCGCCCTGTGGCACCTGCTGGCCGGCTTCGTCGACGATCCGCACCTCGGTGCCGCGCGGCGGCTTGCCGGCGGTGCCGGGCGCGGCCCGCAGGTCCGCCGGCGTGGCGACGGTCGCGTAGGCGACCTCGGTCGAGCCATAGAGGTTGTAGACGTTGTCGCCGAAGCGGTCCATCCAGGCGATCGCTAGCTCTCCCGGCAGCGCCGAGCCGGAGAGCGAGGTGATCCGCAGCGAGGAGAGGTCGTAGCGATCGAGCGTCTCCGCGGGCAAGGTGAGGATGCGCTGGATCATCACCGGCACCGCGCCGAGCACCTGGGCGCGGCTTTCCTGCACGGCCTGCAGCGTCCCCTCGGGATCGAAGCGCCGCCGCAGCACCATCGTCGAGGCGGTCGGCAAGCTCATTACAAAGTGGAAGAAGCCCCAGGAGTGAAAGAGCGGCGCCGCGATCATCATCGTCTCGCGGGCCCGGAAGGGGATCTTGTCGAGCAATGCCGCCACTGCCATCAGACCGTCGGGGCTAGACCGCTGGGCGCCCTTCGGGGTGCCGGTGGTGCCGGAGGTGAGGATTACGAAGCGCGGCTTGTCGGGCGGCGGACTGTGATCGGACTCGTCGCCGGCGGCGATCAGCTGCTCAAGGGTCAGGCCCTCGGGGTCGCCGTCGCTCCAAGCGACGATTCGCTCCACCGAGTCCTCGACGCCACCGAGCAGCTCGGTGAACTCTTCGTCGTGGACGAGTGCCTTCGGGCCCTCGCGCTTCGTCACCTCGACCAACTGCGGGCCGGCGAACATCGTGTTCAAGTAGAGGGCGCTGGCGCCGATCTTCGCCGCCGCCAAGGTCGCCTCGATGAAACCGCGGTGGTTGCGACACATGATCCCGATGCCGTCGCCGTGGCCGATCCCCATCGCCGCAAACGAGCTGGCGAGTGCGTTGCTGCGGCGGTGCAGCCGCTCCCAGGTAAGGGCGCCGCGTTCGTCGGCGATCGCAATCTCATGCGGATGGTGGATCGCGGCGGTGGTGACGCCGGTCGCCGGCGAGGCGCCCCAGCGCAGGAACGTGGAGCCGATCTTCATCGCCTTGTCCGGCCGCAGCGGGCCGACGATGCCGGCCTCGTGCAAGATCTTCAGCTCGAAGATCGAATCGGAGACGGACCCCCGTAGGCCCGCCAGGCTCAGGCTCGAATCCCCCATGAGAACGCGAAGACTATTCGCTCTGCACCGAGGCCACCGCGATGCAGGCGATCCCCTCGCCGCGACCGATCCAGCCCATCGCCTCGTTGCTCGTCGCCTTGACGCTGACCCGGGCCGAAGTGGCTTCCGCCAGGGTCCGCTCCATCTCCGCCTTGTAGGGGCCAAGTCGGGGCTGCTCGCAGACCAGGGTGGCGTCGATGTTGATGATCGGCCCGGCCATCGTGCCCACTACCGTGCGCAATAGGTCGATCGAGTCGGCGTCCCGCCACTGCTCGTCGTCGTCGGGGAACATCGTGCCGATGTCGCCGCCGCCGCTGGCGCCGAGCACTGCGTCGATCACCGCGTGGGTGAGCACGTCGGCGTCGGAGTGTCCGGCAAGCCCGAGCTCGTGCTGAATCTCGACGCCGCCAAGGACGAGGCGTCGCCCCGCGGCGAAGCGGTGGCTGTCGTAGCCGATGCCGACCATCAGCCGACTCGGCTGGGCAGCGGTGCGAGACGGCGCCGGCGGCGCTCGAAGACGCATATCTCCCCCACTCCGAGGTCGTCGAGGAACTCCAGGGCGCGGTCGTAGCCGTAGCCGACCTGCTCGGGCAGGTGCGCGTCGGAGGAGAGCGCGAAAGCAGCCCCAGCCTCGATGCACATCTCCGCGAAGCCGCGCTCCGGGTAGAGCTCACCAACCGGCTTGCGCAGGCCGGCCGTGGAGATCTCGACCGCGATCCCACTCTCGGCGATTGCCTCAATCGCTGGCTCATAGAAGAAGCGCGGGTCACGCTCTGGCAGCGGCCGCGCCCGGCCCCAGACCTTGACCAGGTCGGGGTGGGCGAGGATGTCGAAGAGGCCGCTGCGGGCGCACTCGGCGAGCGCCTCGAAGTAGCGCCGCCAAACCTCATCGGCGTCGCCACTGCCATCCCAGACGTCCCAACCGGGGTGGTCGACCGCCTCCTCGCCGATGAAGTGGACCGAACCGACCACGTAGTCAAAGTCGCGCGCCTCCAGCAACGAGGCGGTGCGGTCCTCGGCGCCGGGCACGAAGTCGCACTCGACCCCGAGTTTCAGCGGCGTGGTCCGCACGAACTCGCAGTAGGCGTCGAGGTCGTCCTTGCCGTTCTCCTGCCAGAGCGGGTGCTGCCAGAGGTCGAGCGCCTGGCTGAAGCGGTAGACGTGCTCGGAGACGCCCAACTCCTCGACGCCCGCCTCGGCGGCGGATTCGAGGTACCGCTCGACGTTCTCGGCCGTGAAGTAGCGCTCGGCTGTGGTGCCCTCCTCATCGGGCCGCAAGTGCAGGTGGTAGTCGGTCAGCACGAAACCGAGACTAAGACAAGCGCTGCCTCGGCTGCGCGGCGGCCCGGCCTAGACTCCCCGGCACGCCGATGGCCCGCCAGCTGCTGATCCTCCTGCTCGCCTTCGCCCTCGGCGCCGTGGTCGCCGGCCTGCTCGGCGCGGTCAGTCTCGGCGTCGCCCTCGGCGTCGGCCAGCTCACCTTCGTCGCCGCCCTGGTCTGGGTCCTGCTTAGGGACTAACCGCGCCGCCGGCCCGCTCGGCCAGCAGCAGCTCGGCGAGCCGCAGGTCGGGCGGCGTCGTCACCTTCAGGTTCGGCTCGGCGACCGGGTGGATCAGAACCCTGCGTCCTGCCGCCTCGATCAGCATCGCCTCGTCGGTGGCGGCGTCGAAATCATCCGCAGCCGCCAACGCCTCCCGCAGGGGATCGGCCCGGAAGACCTGCGGCGTCTGCGCCGCCCACAGCGTCGAGCGATCGAGCGTGCGCTCGATGACGAGTGGTTGCTTGCCCGTCTCAGAGACATACAAGTGACTGATCGATTCGCCTGCCGGGTCACCGGCCAGCTTGATCGTGTCGGTGACTGGGGCGGCGGCGATAACGCCGGCGGCGTCGGGGGCGGCGACCAGGTCGGCGACAATGGCTTCGAACAGAGCCGCCGTCACCAGCGGCCGCGCCGCATCGTGGATCGCGATCAGCTCGGTCTCGACCGCGGCGAGCGCGTTCGTGACCGACTGCGACCGGGTAGCGCCGCCGGCGACGACCTTGAGGTCCTCCCCAGCGAGCCCGTGAGCGTGATCGGGCGGGCAGGCGACGACGATCGAGCGCACCGACTCGCACGCCCTCAAGGCATCGAGCGACCACTCGACCATCGGCCTCCCCGCCAGCAGCGCGAAGGCCTTCGGGCCGCTGGCTCCGAGGCGTTCCCCGGAGCCAGCGGCCGCGACGACAGCGGTGACCGCGGCGGCTCTAGGCCGTGGCGGCGAAGCGCTCCTCCAAGAGGGAGTCGAGGTATTCCTCGGCGCCTTCCTCGTCTTTGTCGAGCGCGTACATGAACTCGGAGGCAAGGATCTTCTTGGCCCGGGTGTACATCTGCTTCTCACCCGTGGAGAGACCCTTTTCCATCTCACGGATGGCGAGGTTCCGGACGACCTCAGCCAGCTCGAAGACATCCCCAGTCTTGATCTTCTCGCGGTTGTACTTGAAGCGCCGATTCCAGTTCTTCGGCATCTCCGAGACGTCGTCGGTGAGGACGTCTGTGACTTTTTTGATTTCTTCCTCGTCGATGACCCGCCGCAGACCCGCCTTGCCGGCGTTTTCCGTCGGGACCATCACGGTGAGCTCGTTGTGGAGGATCTTGATCGTCAGGTACTCGCGCTCGCTGCCCATCAGCTCACGCGTCTCTTTAGTCATCACCAAACCCGCGCCGTGATGCGGGTACACGACCTTGTCGCCCTCCTCGAAGTCGCAGATGTAAACCGCGTCCTCCTCGAAGACTTCCTCCACCATCGCCTCGTCTAGCTCAGAAATCGGTGGCTCCTTTCTCGTGTTCGACGGCGTCTGTCGCCGTCAGCTGTGCAAGTACCGGTCGGCCAGGTCGACCTCCTGAAGCCGGCGCAGGCCCTCGCGGATGTCCTTGGCCCGCGCGGGCCCGACTCCGTCGACGGCGGCGAGTTCGGTGTCGGAGGCCGCCATGACCTCCTCCAAACCGCCAAGCTCCTGGATGATCTTCTGGACGACAAGCTTGGGAATCCGGGGGACGTGGCCGAGCGCGCGATGTCCGCGCGGCGCGACCGGAAAATCAATCGTGTTGAGCTTGCGGTCGTAGCCCAGTAGCTCGGCAAGGCGACCGAAGTCGAGCACGTCCTGGTGCGGCATCCGGCTCAGCGCCTGGAGGACGGCGGCGAGGCTACCCTCGGTGTCTTCGACCGAGTAGTCGCGAATCAGCGCCGTCTTGTCGGCGGCGACGCCGACCATCGTCTCCTCCAACTGCATCTCGATCAGCCGGCCCTCGGTGCCGAGCTCGACGATGTAGCGCTCGACCTCGACCGCCATCCGCGTCACCAGCTCGGCCCGCTGCAGGACCGAGAGGGCATCGTGGAGAACACCGCCGCCCTCGAACTCGAGCGTGGTCAGTCGGCCCGAGACCTGGTCCAATCGCTGCCGGTACTTCTCCAGCGTCGCCAACCCCTGGTTGGCCTTGGCGAGCACGGCGGGGATGTCCTGAAGGATGTACTTGGTGCCCTCGACGTAGAGGGAGACGACGTCGCGGCGCTGCGAGACCGCGATCACCAGAGCGTCGGTCTGTTTGGAGACGCGCTCGGCGGTGCGGTGCCGGGTGCCAGTCTCGGACGAGAGGATCGTCGGGTCCGGCATCAGCTGCACGTTGGCCCAGGCGATCGTGGTCGCCTCGCGGTTGAGGACGATCGCACCGTCCATCTTCGCCACCTGGTAGAGCATCGCCGGCGTGTAGTCGACATCGAGGCGGATGCCGCCGGAGAGCATGTGCGAGATGTCGTCAAGGTCGGCGACGACAAGCAGGCCGCCCGTGCGGGAGTGGACGATGTTGTCGATTCCCTCGCGGAGGGAACCGCCAGGGGCGACTACGTCCAGCGCTCGAAGAAGGCGGGGATCTTGACGTTCGGAAAGCTCATGGAGCTCATCCCCGGACAAAGAAGGCATCCCCTCAAGGATGGCAAAAAGCGCTTTGGAATGCGGTCTGGCTAATTCCAGTTAGACAGGTCGGAATTCCTTTTGTCAAGGACCCCGATCACTTAGCGATAGAGAACTGGGAAGTCGGCTCAAAGATGGAAGCGTCGATGGTGGCGATGATGCCGTAAATCGGCCCTCGGTGGGTCCCCGGCGACCGCCGGGTCAGGCCCTTGCGTCTGCGGATCGCGAACGAAGGCCCAGGTCAAAGCGGCGCCAATGGCGCTGATGACGACGGCAACCCAGGTCGAACCGGCGATGGCATCAGCGAGAGAGCTGCCGCCCCCCTCGATCGCGTGGAAGGCGGCGCCGGTGGCGGCAAGGGCGACGGCGCCAGCGGCAACCCGATCCATTGCCAGCACCCCGGATGCGATCCCAACCTTCTCACGCGGCATCGCCGCCATCGCCGCCGTCGACATCGGCGCGTAGACGAGCCCGAGCGCGATCCCGAAGAGGAGATAGCCGACCAGCAGTAGGCCGTAGGAGCTGTGGGCGCCGATCTGAGTGAGGACGAGCAGGCCGGCGACGGCGCAGAGCATCCCGGTGGTCATCAGACGGCGGGCGCCAAAACGACCGATCAGTCGGCCCGAGAAGGGCGAGACGAAGACCATCGGCGCCGTCACCGGCAGGATCATCAGGCCGCTCTCGATCGGCGAGTGGCCACGGGCGTCTTGCAGGTACTGCGGTTGGAAGAACATCACCGCCCAGTAGGCGCCGACGAGCGCGAAGGCGGCGGCGCTGGCGCCGAAGTAGGGACCGTTGCGGAAGAGGGCGAAGTCGACGATCGGGTCGCGGACGCGGCCCTCGACGGCGCGGAAGGCAAGCAGGGCGCCGACACCGACCAGGGCCAGCCCAATCGTCGCCGCAGCGCCCCAGGCACGCGACTGAACCAGCGCCAGGACGACGCCGCCGAGCCCGACCGTCAGGGCCGCCAGCCCCGCCCAGTCGATCCGGTCGCCGGCCGACGGGTCGGTCGACTCCGGCGCCGCGATCGCCGTGATCGCAAACCCCAGCGCCGCGACCGGCAGGTTCATCCAAAAGATCACCCGCCAGTCGACTTCGATCAAGAGGCCGCCGGCGAGCGGACCGATCGCCAGCGCCACCGCCGAGACCGCCGCCCAGATTCCCAGAGCCCGCGGCTGCTCCTCCGACGGGAACGCGTTGCAGACCAGCGCCAGCGAGAGCGACAACATCGGCGCCGCCCCCGCCCCCTGCAGGACCCGCCCGAGGATCAACATCTCCTGATTCTGCGCAGCACCGGAGACCACCGAGCCGACCGCGAACAGGACCATTCCAAAGAGAAAGGCCCGCTTGCGCCCAAACATGTCCCCCAGCCGCCCCGCGGTCACCACCAGCACCGCGATCGTCAGCAGGTACCCGTTCATCACCCACTGCAGCCCCTCCGCACTCGCGTCCACGTCATGCCGGATCGCCGGCAGCGCCAGCGCGACGACCGTCGAGTCCAGCATCAAGATGAAGAGGCCGGCGCAGGCCCCCGCGAGCGTCCACCACTTGCGATCCACGGCGGCGAAACTATCGACGGAGGCGGCGGGGCCTCTACTTGGGCGGGGCAGGGAGTCGGGGTCCCCTCTCTCAGAGGCCGTCGCGCAGCTGAGTCGCACCGGGTACTTCGAAACGTCGCCGCTTGAGCCTCTGCGAGAGGGGACCCCGACTCCCAACGCGTCCGAGCGGAGCACGCCACGACTCGGCAGTTGGTGGCGAACCAATCCGAAGTGGAGGGCCCAGCGGGGCACCCTCCCCGGCAGGCTCAAGCGGCGACGTTGGTAGTGCCTGGTGCGACCCAGCTGCGCGACGGCCTGCAGGGGAGGGTGCCCCGCTGGGCTCCCCGCCTCAGTTCAGTGCGTCGCGACCAGATCCCGTACCGGATCGATTCCCCAGCGACTGCCCACGGCAGCGAGATCCTCATCAAGTGCCCACCGGTCGGGGCGTTCTTCGCCCTCGTGCTCCGGATTGGCGCCCTTCAGCGCCATGCATCCAGTGTTGTCTCCGATTGAGCTGATCGTCGCCACGTCGTCGTCGCTTAGCCGTTGTTCGGCTGGCAGCGCCGCCAGCTCGGCCCGCTTGTCCTCGATCGGGCGGGAGTCGGGGGCGATCTCCTGGATCAGGGTCGGGGCGACGGACTCGACTGCGGGGTGGGCGAGGTTCCACTGGCAGGCGAGCTGCATCGGGGTGAGGTCGTGGCGGTCGGCGATTGGGCGCAGCTGGGTGAGCTTCTTGAGGCCGGCCTCGATCCATCCTTCAGGGCGGAAGGCGCGGTGGTCGTGTTGGGCCATCTCCATTCCGGGACGGACGTCGCCCCAGAAGAGGCCGCCGTAGTCGACGACGCGGGTGAGGACGCTGACCTCGTGGCGGGCGGCGGCGTCGAGGCAAAGCTCGCCGGGCCAGGGCTCGAGCGGGTTGAGGATGGTCATTGCCCAGTCGATCCGGTCGCCAAAGCGCTCCAGACAGGAGATCAGGTCAAGGGTGAACCCGTTGGCCGGGCCCGGGGCGACGCCGATCCGCTCGGTTAGCCCCGCCTCGCGCAGCGCAGCCATTCCGTCCCAGACCGCCCCGCTGGTGTAGCCGATGCGGTCGGGGTTGTGGAGCAGCAGCAAGTCGAAGGCGGCGGCGCCGATCCGCCCGAGGCTCTCCTCGGTCGCCATCCGCAGGTAGTCGGCGTACTCGCCGGGCCCGCGCAGAGCCGGGTCGGTGAAGCGCGGGAAGCCCTTGGGACCGTCGCGCTCGCCCGCGTAAAAGTCATGGCCGACGGCGCCGATCAGACAGTAGTCGTCGCGCGGCAAGCCATCGAGGGCGCGGCCGAGCACGCGGTCGGCCTCGCCCTGCCCGTAGGCGTCGGCGGTGAGCACGGTGTTGACACCGCGCCCCGGTCGCAACAGGGCCGCCAAGCGATCCTCGGCGATCGCCTCGCCGAAGCGGAGGAACCTACCCCCACTCCAAGTGCCGATCGCGCTACGGCCGGGCTGCATCGAGGTCGGGGCAGATCAGGACTCGCCGTCGCCGTGCGGCGGCTCGACGACGCCCTGCGGACCGTGGTCCTCGCCCTTGTCGGCGCCAACGCCAACCTTCTCCGGCTCGGGCTTCTCCGGGGCTTTGCGCTTCGGTTTCTTCGGGGCGATGATCTCGAGGCTGAGCGGTTTGTCCTCCTCGTCACCGGCGACGTCGCGATCGACCATCACCGTCGAACCAGGCGTCATCGGGCCGGCCCGCAGCACTTCGTCGGCGAGCGGATCCTCGATGTAGCGCTGGATCGCCCTACGCAACGGGCGAGCGCCCATCGACGGGTCCCAGCCTTTCTCGACCAGCAGGTTCTTGGCCTCGTCGGTCAGCTCCAGCTGCAGTTCGTGCTCGGCGACCTGGACGCGGACCCGGTTGATCATCAGATCGATGATCTCCTTGACCTCCTCCTTCGCCAGCTTGTGGAACACGATGACCTCGTCGATCCGGTTGAGGAACTCCGGCCGGAACACTTTTTTGAGGTCGCCCATGATCCGGTGCTTCATGTCGTCGTAGGACATGCCGGTCTCGTCGGAGACGGTGAAACCGATCGAAGTGTTCTTCGAGATCTCGGCAGCGCCGATGTTCGAGGTCATGATCACGATCGCGTTGCGGAAGTCGACCGTGCGGCCCTGAGCGTCGGTGAGGCGCCCGTCCTCGAGGATCTGCAACAGGATGTTGAAGACGTCCGGGTGCGCCTTCTCGATCTCGTCCAGGAGCAGGACCGAGTACGGCTTGCGGCGCACGGCCTCGGTCAGCTGGCCGCCCTCGTCGTAGCCGATGTAGCCCGGGGGTGAACCGACCAGACGACTGACCGCGTGCTTCTCCATGTACTCGGACATGTCGATCCGGATCATCGCCTCCTCGTCGCCGAAGAGGAAATCGGCGAGGGTGCGGGCAAGCTCGGTCTTGCCGACCCCGGAGGGGCCGAGGAAGATGAACGAGCCGGCGGGCCGCTTCGGGTCCTTGATCCCGGCGCGCGAGCGGCGGATCGCTTTGGAGACGGCAGTGATCGCGACCTCCTGGCCGATCACCCGCTTGTGGAGTTCCTCCTCCATACGGATCAGCTTTTTGGTCTCGGCCTCGGTCAGTTTGAAGACCGGGATCCCGGTCCACATCGAGACGATGTCGGCGATCTCCTCCTCGCCAACCTCGGGCCGTTCGCCGTTCTCACCCTCCGCCCACTCGTCTTCGAGCTGGCGCTTGCGGGTGGTCAGCTGGCGCTCGGTGTCGCGCAGGTTGGCGGCCTTTTCGAACTCCTGGGCCTCGATCGCGGCCTCCTTCTCGCGCCGCGTCTTCTCAATTTCCTCCTCGAGGTCGCGGTAGACCGGCGGCGTGCTCATCGACTTGATGCGCATCCGCGAGCCGGCCTCGTCGATCAGGTCGATCGCCTTGTCCGGCAAGAAGCGGTCGGAGATGTAGCGGTCGGCGAGCTCGGCGGCGGCTTCGAGGGCGTCGTCGCGGATTGTCACTCGGTGGTGCTGTTCGTAGCGCTCGCGCAGCCCTTCGAGGATCTTCACGGTGTCCTCGGGTGAGGGCTGGTCGACCTTGATTTGGGCGAAGCGACGCTCCAGCGCCGAGTCGCGCTCGAGGTACTTGCGGTACTCGTCGAGCGTGGTGGCGCCAATCGTCTGCAGCTCGCCGCGGGCCAGGGCGGGCTTCAGGATCGAGGCGGCGTCAATCGCGCCCTCGGCCGCGCCGGCGCCGACCAGGTTGTGGAGCTCGTCGATGAAAAGGATGATGTCGCCGCGCTGGGTGATCTCTTTCATCACCTTCTTGAGCCGCTCCTCGAACTCGCCGCGGTACTTCGAGCCGGCCACCAAGGCGGCTAGATCGAGCGTGTAGATCTGCTTGTTCTTGAGCAGCTCAGGGACCTCGCCGCTGTTGATGCGGGCGGCCAGGCCCTCGACGACGGCGGTCTTGCCGACGCCGGGCTCGCCGAGCAGCACCGGGTTGTTCTTGGTGCGCCGGGAGAGGATCTGCATGATCCGCTCGATCTCGGTTTCGCGCCCGATTACGGGGTCGAGCTTGCCCTCCTCGGCGAGGCGGGTGAGGTTGCGACCGAACTGGTCGAGCAGTTTTGAAGACTTTTTGCCCTCGCCGGAGCCACCGCCGCTGCCGCCGCCCTGGCGACGGCCGCCGGGACCGGAGAGCATGCGGATCACCTCGTTGCGGATCTTGTCGGAATCAGCGTCGAAGTCGAGCAGGAAGCGGGCGGCAACGCCCTCGTTCTCGCGGACCAGGCCGAGCAGGATGTGCTCGGTGCCGATGTAGTTGTGGCCGAGCGAGAGCGCCTCGCGCAGCGCCAACTCGAGCACCTTCTTGGCGCGGGGGGTGAATGGGATCTGGCCGGAGGTGACCTCCTCGCCAGAGCCGACGATCCGGACGACCTGGGAGCGCACCCGTTCGACCGTGATGTCAAGCGACTCGAGCACCCGTGCAGCCAGGCCCTCCTCCTCGCGGAGCAAGCCAAGCAGGATGTGCTCGGTGCCGATGTAGTTGTGCTTGAGCGTGCGCGCCTCCTCCTGGGCCAGGACGACGACTTGGCGGGCTCGCTCGGTGAAGCGCTCGAACAAAAGAATCCCTTCTTCTTGGTCGAACCCGGCAGAACCGGGTTAGTACCGGCAGACGCCCAATCGGTATCGGAAGGCGTCCATGTGCCCATTAACGATACCGGGACGGCCCACCCGGCTTCTGGACCCGGTAATACGCTAAGAGCGGGCTTTCTGGGGACGAATCGCACAGACTCGTCACTTCGCCGTTACTTCAGGCGCAAGATCAGTTGCGCATAGCCGGAAATAGCAGCACTTCGCGCAGGCTAGCGGCCCCGGTCAGCATCATCACCAGGCGGTCGACGCCGAGTCCGACGCCGCCGGTGGGTGGCATTCCCTGTTCGAGCGCCTCGACGAAAACCTCGTCGTAGGGCTGGGCCTCCTCGTCACCGCGCTGCAGCTCCGCGGCCTGCTGCTCGAAGCGGCGGCGCTGCTCGTCGGGGTCGTTGAGCTCGGTGAAGGAATTGGCGATCTCGACCCCGCCGACGAAGGCCTCCCAGCGCTCGACCACCCCCGGCTCGGAGCGGTGCGCCTTGGCGAACGGCGAAAGCTCGGTCGGGTAATCGAGGACGAAGGTCGGCTGGATCAGGCCCGGCTCGACATCGCGGGAGAGCAGCCCGTCGACGAGCTTTCCCCAGCCCTCCTTCGGGTCGAGCTCGCCGCCGATCGCCGCCGCCAGCGCCTCGCGGCTCGGGTGCTCGGCGATGTCGATACCGCTGCGCTCGAGGATCGCCTGGCGCAGGGTTATGCGGCGCCACGGCGGCGTAAAGTCGATTTCTTCCTCGCCCCGCTTGACCTTGCAGGTACCGAGCACCCGCTCGGCCACCTCGGCGACGAGCAGCTCCAGGTCGTGCGCCGTCTTCTCGTAGTCGGCGTAGGCCTCGTACCACTCGATCATCGTGAACTCAGGGTTGTGCTTGTGCGACACACCCTCGTTGCGGAAGTCCTTGCCGAGCTCGTAGACCTTGTCGATGCCGCCGACGACCAGCCGCTTCAGGTAGAGCTCGGTGGCGATCCGCAGGTAGAAGTCGCGGTCGAGCTGGTTGTGGTGGGTCGTGAAGGGCCGGGCGAGGGCACCGCCGTAGAGCGGCTGCAGGACCGGGGTCTCGACCTCGACGAAGCCGTGTTCGTCGAGCCAGCGGCGCAGCTCGGAGATCGTCCGCGAGCGCACCCGGAAGACACGGCGCGTCTCCTCGTTGGCAATCAGATCGAGCTCACGGCGGCGGAAGCGGGTCTCGGCGTCCTCGAGGCCGTGGAATTTGTCGGGCGGCGGCCGCAGGCTCTTTGAAAGCAGCCTCCAGTGGTCGAGCGCCAACGACAGCTCCCCCCCGCGCCGGGTCGCCATCGCCGTGCCCTCGACGCCGATGATGTCGCCGAGGTCGAGGTCGACCAGAAACGAATAGGCCTCCTCGCCGAGCAGGTCCTCGCGGGCGTGCAGCTGGATCTGGCCACTGCCGTCGCGGAGATCGATGAAGCAGGCCTTGCCGTGGCCGCGTCGCCCCGTAATCCGGCCCGCCACCCGGTGGCGCGACTCGGTCTCCATTCCCGCTTCGAGCCCCTGATGCGCGGCCCGCACCTCGGCGATCTCCTCCCGCCCGGAGAACTCGTGCGGGAACGGGTCAATGCCCGCCTCCCTGATCCGCTCCAGCTTCTCGCGCCGGTCCTTGAGGACGTCGGAGAGCTTCGGTTCGGCTGGCTCGCTCATCGGCGCGCCGGCCTATCGGCCGTCAGGCGGTCTCGATCTTGGTGATTTTGAATTTCTTCTTCGGCCCGCGCGGTGGCTCGACAGTGACCACGTCGTTGCGTTTGTGGCCGATCAGGGCTTTGCCGATCGGCGACTCGTTGGAGAGCTTGTGCTCCAGCGGGTTGGCCTCGGTCGAGCCGACAATCTGGAATTTCTGCGACTCGCCGGATTTCTGGTCTTTGACGTGGACGACCGAGCCGAAGCCGACTTCGTCGGTGCCAAGCGACTTCTCGTCGATCACGGTGGCGCGGCGAAGTTTCTCTTCGAGCTGGGCGATCCGGCCCTCGAGCAGCGCCTGTTCGTTCTTGGCGTCGTCGTATTCCGCGTTCTCGGAGATGTCGCCGAATTCGCGCGCCTCTTTGATCCGCTCCGCGACCTCACGGCGTTTGGTCGTCGTGAGGAACTCGATTTCCTCTTTGAGCTTCTCCAACCCCTCCGGGGTGATGACCGCCTGACGACTCACTTGCGCTACCTCGCTTTTGCTGTGGAAAAGCCGCTCTGAACGGCTCCGAGACCGAAAAAAACGCCCGGGATGCGGCGCCTGAAACGCCACACCTGGGCACGGAGTCGCGGGATTATAGCGAGGGCCACGGGCCGACAATCAAGGCTCTTCTAGCGAACTGCGATGGGCTCGGCAAGACCAGCGATCAGCTCGCGGGCGCGACTGAGATCGGCGTCGCGCTGGAGCTCCTGGGCCAGCTCGGGGGGCGCTTCCAAGCGCTCCACGTACCAGGGATAGAACTTGCGCAGGTAGCGCCCGGCGCGGTCGCTGCCGAGATGCTCTTCGGCAGCGTCAAGCACCCAGAGCAGCTCGGCGGCGACCTCGTCGCGGGCCGGCTGCTCAGCGCGGCGACCGGTCAGCTCCTCGAAGACCCAGGGATTGCCGAAGGAACCACGGGCGATCATCACCGCGTCGGCGCCGGAGGCCTCGTAAGCGTGGCGGGCGGCAGCGGCGCTGCTGAGGCCGCCGGAGACGATCACCGGCACAGCCACCCTCTCGACCAGCTCGCGGGTCAGACGGTAGTCGGGCTCGCCCTTGTGGCCTTTGCTCGCCGCCCGCGGGTGAAAGCCGATCGCGGCGACACCAGCCTCCTCAACGAGGCGGATCGCCAACTCGAATCCGGAACGGTCACCGGCCTCGATCCCGGAGCGCAGCTTCACAGTCACCGGCAAACCGCTGCCCGCGGCGGCGGCCCGGGCAAGGTCGAGGGCGAGATCAGGGTCGCGCAGCAGCTGGGCACCGGCGCCGGTGCGGCGCACCTTCGGGACCGGGCAACCCATGTTGATGTCGATCAGGTCGGCGCCCGCGCCGGCGGCGATCTCCGCCCCGGAGCGCATCACCTCGGCGTCGTGGCCGAACAGCTGGATCGAGACCGGGTGCTCATCGGGGTGGATTCGCAACAGCTCGCGCATGGTGCGCTCGTTGCGGTAGTGGAGGGCGAAGCTGGAGACCATCTCCGAGACCGCAAGGCCGGCGCCGTGGCGTTTCGCCTGCAGCCGCACGAACCAGTTGCCGATCCCCGCCAGTGGCGCCAGCAGCACCCGGTTGGAGATCTCGACGTCGCCGATCCGGAAGGGATCAGTCAGCTTTGGGCGCGTTGCGTTCATGGATCAGGCGCAGTCCCTTGAGGGTGAGCATGTCGTCGACCTCTTCGATCGTCTCCGCATAAGGGACAACCGACGACGCGTATCCACCCGTGGCAAGCAGCCGCGGGTTCGGCAGTTCCTCTTCGATCCGCCGCACGATGCCGTCGATCAGACCGGCGAAGCCGAAGATGAAGCCAGAGTGGATCGCCGCCCGGGTCGAGCGACCAATCGCTTCCTGCGGCTCTTCGAGGTCGATCCTGGAGATCCGCGCCGCCCGATCGATCAGGGCGGTGAGGGAGGGCGCCAAGCCGGGGCCGATCGCGCCGCCGAGGTACTCGCCCTCGGCGGAGACGACATCGATGTTGATGCCGGTGCCGAAGTCGACGGAGATGCAGGCCTCGCCGAAGCGGTCATAGGCGGCGATTGCGTTGACGAGGCGATCGGCTCCGACCTCGAGCGGGTTCTCGATCCGGATCGGCATCCCGGTCTTGATGCCAGGGCCGACAGTGAGGCAGTCGGCGTCGAGATAGCGCCGTGAAAGCTGTTCGAACTGGCTGCCGAGTGGTGGCACCACCGAGGAGACACAGACAGCATCGACGTCGTTGAAGTTCATCCCACAGAGGGAGAAGAGACCGGCAATCCGCTCGGCCAGCTCGTCCCCCGTCGCCCCGGAACGGGTCTGGAAGCGCCAGTGCTCGCCGAGGCTCTGGCCCTCGAAGACACCGAGGTGCGTCTGGGTGTTGCCGACGTCGGCGACGAGGAGCATGACGCGGATTATCGCGGCCCGCGACTGGCCAGGTAGCCAAACAGGGTCCCCTGCGCATAGGATCGTCGCCGTGAATGCGCGCCTCTACGTGATTCCGGGCTCACACCCGAGCGTCAGCGCCGAACTGATGCTGCGCCACAAGGGCATCGACTTCAAGCGCACCGATCTGCTGCCGGTGATCTCCAAGGGGGTCTTGCGCGGCCTCGGCTTCCCCCGCAACACCGTGCCGGCGATCAAGATCGAGGGGGACAGGGTGCAGGGCTCGCGGCAGATTGCCCGCGAGCTGGAGCGACTGCGGCCGGAACCGGCCCTCTTCCCCAGCGACCCCGCACAGCGGGCCGCCGTCGAGGAGGCCGAGCGCTTCGGCGACGAGGAGCTGCAGCACCCGATCCGGCAGATCCTCTGGTGGACGATCAAGCGCGACAAATCCTCGCTGCGCAGTTACTCAGAGGGAGCCAAGCTCGGTGTCCCGATCGGCCTGGCGGTGAAAACCGCGGCGCCGATCGTCGCTGCCTCGGCTCGCTTCAACGAGGCCAACGACGACAACGTCAAGCGCGATCTCGCGCAACTACCGGACCTCCTGCAGCGGATCGACGACTGGATCGCCGCCGGCGTCCTCAACGGTGACCAGCTCAATGCCGCCGACTTCCAGATCGCCCCCAGCCTCGCCCTGGCGATGACCCTCGACGACCTACGCCCAGCTATCGAGAACCGGCCGGCCGGCGAGCTGACGCAGCGGGTAGTCCCGCACTACGCCGGCAAAACGCCGCCGATCCTGCCGGCCGAGTGGCTGGCACCGCTGCGCGTCGCTGCCTGACGACGTAATCAGCCCCAGTACACGGCCGTGAAACGGTCAGCGAGACTGGTTCCTGAAGGGGGCGGGGATGTGGTTCGCATACATGGACGAGGCGGGCAATACCGGCCGCAACTGCGGCGATCCGGCTCAGCCCATTCATCTGATCCTCACCCTCGCAGTCGAGGAGCAACGCGTTCGCGACCTTCATGAGCACGTCCGGGAAACCGCTCGCCTCGACTGCCCCGGCATCTGCGAGGGGCCGGATTTCGAGTTCCACGGCCAAGATCTCTTTGCCGGAAGAGGCCCGTTCGACGGAGTCGAGCCTGCCAAGCGGATCGCCGTCTATGACGAGCTCCTAAAAGGCATCGAGATCGCGGCTGCCGAGGTAATCATCCGGGGAGTCGAGAAGCCCGGTCTCGCAAGGCGATACAGAAAGCCATACCACCCACACGACATCGCGCTCATGTACACGATCGAGTCGGTCGAGAGAATGGCCAGAGCGCACGACTGCCGGGTTCTGCTGGTGGCAGACGAAGCTAAAGAGATAGAGGACGGGGCACTCCGAGACCTTGCCAACTATCAAGAGGTTGGGACCGCGTGGGGGCGAACGGAGAAGATCGACCGGATCGTCGACACGATTCACTTCGTCCCATCACATCGAAACGGTGCCATCCAGGTTGCTGATTGCGCAACCTTCGTCGCCGCACGCTTGCGCAAGATCCACGACGGCCTCGTCAAGGACAACGACTCGGCGCGGGCAGTCGAAAAACTCTGGGAGGAGCGCGTCCTACCCTTCGTGCGGACGAACGAGGTCTGGTATCCCACGCCCTGAAATTGAGGGCCGACTGAGGGGCTCTCGCCCCGAGGCTCACTGACGCGAACCTGCTCTCAGCCAGCTATTTCAAACTAGCAGGCGCCGATTACCCCTTGGCTGGAAACGGATCCCGTCCATAGCTGTCGCGCTGGCGAATTCGCCCGTCCCGACCGTGAATGATCTGATCGGAGCGGTTGCTGCGGGCAATGCTTCGTCCCAGCGTCATGGCTTCACGCTGAGTCTTGAATTGCTTGGAATCGTGGCCACCCTCAACCCGGACCTTCCAGCCCCCGTCGCTCGGGATCACATGAACGTTCCTGCTCATAACTCCTCGTCTCTTCGCCGACGAATCGAGTCTGCCAAGCGGTCTGGATGCCAAACCGCCTCGGCACGGAGTTAGGCCGCAATTTGAGGGCTCTAACTAAGCGGCCCAGCGGGGTCGACCCGTTCGCCGGGCGGCAGGGCTGCCAGGGCGGCGGCGAGGCTGGTGCCGTCGGGGAGGGCCAGGGCCGGGTCGAGCTCCAGTAGGGGGATGAGGACGAAGCGGCGGTTGCTCACCTGCGGGTGCGGCAGGGTGAGGCGCTCCGTTTCCAGCTCGACGTCACCGAGCAGCAGGAGGTCGACATCGAGCGGGCGGGGGCTGTGGCGGGGGGCGTCGAAGCTGCGGCCGCGCTCGGCCTCGATCGCCTTGCAGGCGTCGAGCAGTGCCTGCGGCTCCAGCTCAGTGCGGATCCGGATCGCGGCGTTGAGGAAGTCGGGCTGGTCGAGGACCTCGCCGACCGGCTCGGTCAAGTAGGTCGAGGAGACCGCCTCGACCGTGACGCCGCGCTCGCCGAGCAGCTCGATTGCCGCCCGCAGGTGCGCGGCCGGGTCGCCGACGTTGGAGCCGAGCCCGAGGTACCCCGTGCGCACCGCGCTCAGCTTTCGGCCTCGGCCTCGTCCTCGTCGACGACGCGCTCCTGGGTGACCTCAACAGCCACCTCCTGGATCGCCAGGGGCAGCGGCGGCTCCGGCTTCGCCGCCCGCACCCGCACCGATTCACAGCCGTAGCGCTCCATCAGCCGCTGACCGACGACCTGAGCAAGGCGCTCCAGCGTCTTGTAGCTGCGCTCGGTGGCGGCAAGGGCGACGATGTCGCAGACCTGGGCATAGTCAACGGTGTCCTCGAGCCGATCGGTGAGGACGGCGTCGCAGTCGGGGACGTCAAAGGAGATGTCGAACTCGAGCCTCTGGCCCACCTCCTGCTCGGCCTCACTGACGCCATGGTGGGTGTAGATCGAGAGCCCGCGCAACTCCACTTCAGCGCTTGACTCAATGCCGTTCGCATCCGGGTTCATGTCTTGAACCTACCCCAGCACCGCGTTCGCCAAGGCCATCGCCTGCCCCACCTCGGCGACGTCGTGAACCCGCAGCACGTCCGCTCCCTCCGCCGCAGCCCAGACCGAGGAGGCAATCGTCCCCCCCAGTCGCTCGCTCGCGGCCGACCCGTCGACCCTGCCGATGAAGCTCTTCCGGGAGGTGCCGATCACCAGCGGCCGCCCCAGCTCGCGCAGCTCGCCGAGACGGCGAAGCAGTTCCAGGTTGTGCTCGGCCGTCTTGCCGAAGCCGATCCCCGGATCGAGCCAGATTCGCTCCTCGGCGACCCCGGCCGCGACGGCGGCCACGACCCGCTCCGCCAGGAACGCCTTGACGTCCCCGACCACGTCCTCGTAGATCGGGTTCGCTTGCATCGTCCGCGGATTGCCGAGCATGTGCATCAGCACCACGGTGGCGCCACGCTCCGCGCAGAGCGTCGCCATTGCCACGTCACCGCGCAACGCCGTCACGTCATTGACGATCACCGCCCCGGCGTCGAGCGCTGCCGCGGCAACCGCCGCCTTCGAGGTGTCAACCGAAATCTCAACCCCCACCTCAGCGAGGGCCTCGATTACCGGCACGACCCGGCGCAGCTCCTCGTCCTGCCCCACCTCCTCGGCGCCCGGCCGCGTCGATTCGCCGCCGACGTCGAGGATCGCCGCACCTTGTTCAACCAGCTCGCGCCCGTGCCCGATCGCCGCCTCCGCGTCGAGGTACAGCCCCCCATCGGAGAACGAGTCAGGGGTGACATTTACAACTCCCATCAATTCCATGGCCGCGCGTCCTGACCAAGCATGACAAGGACGCAGGGAGCGTGGCGTGCTCTGCACGCGAGCGACCGAGGACGTCGCCAGGCGCTGGTCAGGACGCGTCGCCGCCGGCAAACCCGGGGCGGGGGTGCGGATTCGGTCGTGCCCCTTCGCGCTGCGGGCGCTCCGCCTCAGGCGCCGACTCGGCCGGCGGGGTTGGCGCCTCGTCGTCCTTGAAGACCTCGCTCGCCGGCTTGCCTTCGAGCAGCGGCACGAACTCTTTGGCGTCGATCGTCTCCCGTTCCAGCAGCAGTTTCGAGACTCGGTCGAGCTCGCTGCGGTTCTCGCTGAGGATCCCCTTGGCGGTCTGGTGGGCAGCCTCGACGATACGGCGGATCTCGTCGTCGATCTCGCGGGCGATCTCCTCGGAATAATCCGGCTCGGAGGAGAACTCGCGGCCGAGGAAGGGCTGGCCGCGATCGTGGCCAAAGACGCGCGGGCCGAGACGCTCGGACATCCCGAAGCGCATCACCATCTGCTTCGCCGTCTCGGTCACCTTTTCGAGATCGTTGGAAGCACCGGTGGTGATCTCGCCGAAGACGATCTCCTCGGCGGCGCGACCACCCAGGGTCATCGCCATCGTGTCCGTCAGCTCGGCGCGCGAGGTGAGGAACTTATCCTCGGTCGGCATGCTGATCGTGTAGCCGAGCGCCTGGCCGCGGCTGATGATCGAGACCTTGTGCACCGGGTCACAGTTGGGCAGCAGGTGGCCGACGATCGCATGGCCGAGCTCGTGATAGGCAGTGATCAGCCGCTCCTTCTCGCTCATCACCCGGGTCTTCTTCTCCGGGCCAGCGACGACCCGCATGATCCCCTCCTCTAGCTCCTTCATGCTGATTTCGCGGCTGCCGGAGCGCGCCGTGAGCAGGGCCGCCTCGTTGATCAGGTTGGCGAGGTCGGCGCCGGTAAAGCCAGGGGTCTGGCCGGCTAGCGTGTCGAGGTCGATCTCGCGGCCAAGCGGCTTGCCGCGGGTGTGGACTTCGAGGATCTGTTTGCGGCCCTTGCGATCGGGCCGGTCGACGACCACCTGGCGGTCGAAGCGGCCCGGCCGCAGCAGTGCCGGGTCGAGGATGTCAGGCCGGTTCGTGGCCGCGATCAAGATGATGTTGTCCTTCATCTCAAAGCCGTCCATCTCGACCAGCAGCTGGTTCAAGGTCTGCTCGCGCTCGTCGTGACCGCCGCCCATGCCAGCGCCGCGGTGGCGGCCGACGGCGTCGATCTCGTCCATGAAGATGATGCAGGGTGAGTTCTGTTTGGCCTGCTCGAAGAGGTCGCGGACGCGGCTGGCGCCGACGCCAACGAACATCTCGACGAAGTCCGAGCCGGAAATCGAGAAGAAGGGCACGCCCGCCTCGCCGGCGACGGCGCGAGCGAGCAGGGTCTTACCGGTGCCAGGCGGTCCGTAGAGAAGGACGCCCTTGGGGATCCGGGCCCCCAGCGACTGGAACTTCTTCGGGTTCTCGAGGAATTCCTTGATCTCCTCGAGCTCCTGGACCGCCTCGTCGACCCCGGCAACGTCGCGGAAGGTGATTTTCGGCGCATCGACCGACATCCGCTTCGCTTTCGATTTGCCGAAGTTCATCACCCGCGAGCCGCCGCCCTGCATCTGGTTCATCAAGAAGATCCAGAAGCCGAAGAAGAGGACGAAGGGGAGGATGTAGGTGAGCAGCGAAAGCAGGCTGGAGCCGCCGGTGCCATGCACCTTGGTGACTTTGAGGCCACCGGTGGCGCCGGGCTCTTCGCCTTTCGCCTGTCCTTCTTCGAGGACCTTGAGCAGCTGCGGTTCGGTGTTCGGCGGGTAGCCGGTCGAGAAGCTTTCGCCGTTGGTCTGCTTGACGTCGAGGGTGCTGTCCTTGACGTTGATCGAGACTTCTTCGATCTGGCCCTTGGCGATCAAGCCGGTCTTCGGCTTGACCAGCTCGGTGTAGGAGGGCGCCTCAGTACCGGAAGGGCTGCTGATCACCTTCTGGGCGATGAACGCCAGGATGACCACCAGCAAGATCGGGAACGCCGCGCTTTTGAAAAACCGTTTCAAGGTGGGAAATCAGCGTACCAGGGGGATTTAGCCGCGCTACTCGGTCAACGCCGCGACGTAATCAAGGTTGCGGTAGTGCTGCGCGTGGTCGAGCCCGTAGCCAATCGCGAACCGGTTCGGGATCTCAAAGCCGACGTAGCGCGGTGAGAGGTAGACGCGCAGGCGGTCGGGCTTGGTTAGCAGCGCGCAGACCTCGAGCGAGGCGGGGTTGCGAGCGCGCAGGTTGCGCATCAGGTAATGGAGGGTGAGGCCGGAGTCGATGATGTCCTCGACGATCAGCACGTCGCGCCCCTCGATCGGCGCATCCAGATCCTTGAGGATTCGGACCACGCCCGAGGAGTCAGTCTGCGAGCCGTAGCTGGAGACAGCCATGAAGTCGATCTCGCAGGGGACGTCGATCGAGCGCATCAGGTCGGCGAGGAAGAGCACGGCTCCCTTCAGGATCCCGACCATGACGAGGTCGCGGCCCTCGTAGTCGCGGCTCACCTCAGCGCCCAGCTCGGCGACGCGGCGCTGCAAGTCCTCTCGGGCGACGAGGGTCTCGCCGATCACTGTCTCGGGCGGCATCGCGGCCAGTCTAGATATAGAGGGCGCCCGCCGACCGCCGCCGCTCAACCCTGCTCGGCGTGAAGGACGCCGCGCTCGGCGACGGCGCGGACGCCGCTGCCGAGGTCGAGCATCGCGGTGCCGGTGCGCCGCAGGCCGGCGACCTGGTCGGCGTAGCGGGCGGCGCCCGGCACCGGCCGCCCAGCTGCACCGTCGGCGAGCCGCTGCAGGACCAGGCGGCGCAAAGCCGGG
>Ga0105242_10000153_pt1 | contig 51027 bp, 42 predicted proteins | sample KBSM24metaG_FD_81521 | JGI IMG/M metagenome (GOLD analysis project Ga0105242, IMG submission 81521) | Miscanthus rhizosphere microbial communities from Kellogg Biological Station, Michigan, USA - KBS M2-4 metaG | ecosystem: Host-associated > Plants > Roots > Rhizosphere > Soil | place...
CGACGATGACATCGAATTCCTGGGGGTACAACATGGTGCTTCACTCTCCGGGCCGGTGGATGCGGCCCTCACAAATCGAAGGGGAACCTGCAATTTTCCCACGCTGGGCGTTTTCTGTCGCTGATGGGGACTGCATGGGGTGTTTCACGTGAAACATCCAGTGCCTGCGAGATCTCGGAATAGCTCCGGAGACCGCTCCGGCGGTTGTGGTTGTCACGACAATTTGTTGCAACGACTGACGCCTGGCTGTCGCTGGCGCTGGTTGTGGTTGAACCCGCATAGCACGTGCTCCTGTCGCTATGAAATGAGGAGCGAAGGGGCTTCGAAGCCCGGGCGGCTGTCCTGCAAGGAGCCGGAATCCTGCGAACATGGAGGCTCGTGGCCGTTCGCAAGAGCTCCCTTTTCCCGTCCTCGCATGTCCCAGCTCTCGCTTTCGCAATTTCTGTACACCAGCATGCTGCAGCCTGGAGAGCCGGCCACGACCGTAGCAGCCATCATCCGCCATGCGCGTGCGGCCAATGCCGCGCAAGGGCTTTCGGGGGTGCTGGTGTTCGATGGGCAGTCGTTCTGCCAGTACGTGGAAGGGCCGGCCCCGGCCGTCGAGGCCCTGCTGGCGCGCCTGCCGCAGGACCCCCGCCATACCGACTTCACGTTGCACCACTGCGGCCCGCTGCGGGACGGCAGGCGGTTCCGCCGGTGGTCCATGGCCTATGCACTGGCCAGCGATGTCGTCTTGCTGGAGCGGCTGGGCCCGTTGCGCGGTCCTGAGGCCATCGCTGCGCTCCAGGCCATGCTGCCCGAGCTGGACTTCGGCCCGGTCCAGCCGACCTGACCTGCAGCAAAGGCTCTCGAGCCGCTGCCAGCACGCGGGCGGGCTTCGCGCTAGCATGCATGGGCTTCCCTGATGCCTGTTCCAGGCGATACGGCCGCAGCGCCTTTTTCTCCTTCTCCCCTCCCCCGTTCAACCCTTTTCTCAGGTCATTCCATGAAGCTCTACTACAGTCCTGGTGCCTGCTCACTGTCTCCCCACATCGCTCTACAGGAGGCCGGCCTGGCCTTCACGCCCGTGCTGGTGAGCACCAAGAGCCACAAGCTGCAGGACGGCTCGGACTTCTATGAGATCAACCCCCTGGGCTACGTGCCCGTGCTGGAACTGGACGACGGCAGCCGACTGCGCGAAGGCCCGGCCATCGTGCAATACATCGCCGACCAGGCCCCGCACAAGAACCTGGCGCCTGCCAACGGCACGCTGGGCCGCTACCGCCTGCAGGAATGGCTGAACTTCATCAGCACCGAACTGCACAAGGGCTTCAGCCCTCTCTTCAACCCGGCCACGCCCGACGCCTACAAGACCATCGCCCGTGACAAGCTGCTGCAGCGCATGCAGTGGATGGACGGCCAGCTGGAAGGCAAGGACTGGCTGCTCGGCGAGCATTTCTCGGTTGCCGACGGCTATCTGTTCACCGTCTGCAACTGGGGGCGTGTGGTGGCGGTGGACCTCTCCGGCCTGCAGCACCTGCAGGCCTATCTGGCCCGCGTGGGCGCGCGCCCCGGCGTGCAGGCCGCGCTCAAGGCCGAAGGCCTGCTGAAGTAAGGCGGCAGGAAGAGTGGGCAGGAAGGCGCGGCGGCTCCCTCAGCCGCGCCCCTTCCAGGGCACGAGGCGCATCTCGGCCCAGCGCATGCCCAGGTCGAACGTCCAGGCCACCAGGCCGATCACCAGGATGCCGGCCACCACCAGGTCGGTGCGCAGGAAGTTCGAGGCATTGAGCACCATCTGCCCGATGCCCACCGTGGCCGCCACCATTTCGGCGGCCACCAGCGTGGTCCAGCCGAAGCCGATGGCGATGCGCAGGCCCACCAGGATCTCCGGCAGCGCGGCCGGCACGATCACATGGCGCACCAGCTGCCAGCGGCTCGCGCCCAGCGACAGGGCCGCATTGATCTGCTCCACGCTCGCGCTGCGCACCCCGGCGCGGGCGGCCAATGCGATGGGCGCGAAGCAGGCCAGGTAGATCAGCAGGATCTTGGCCGTTTCGTCGATGCCGAACCAGATCACGATCAGCGGCAGATAGGCCAGCGGCGGCAGCGGGCGGTAGAACTCGATGGCCGGATCGAACACGCCCCGCGCCACCCGGCTCACGCCCATGGCGATGCCGATGGGCACGGCGGTGACGGCGGCCAGCACGAAGGCGCCGAACACGCGGATGGCGCTCCACTCCAGGTGCATACAGAGCGGCTCGCCACCCTGGATGCGTCCGGCCCAGGCATCGCCCAGGGCCTGCAGCACCGCGCGCGGCGCGGGCAGAAAGAGCGGCTTGACCCAGTGCAGCTCGGTCGCCAGCCACCACAGCAGTACCAGCATGGCGATGCTGGCCGCGCTCAGGGCCCGGCTATCGCCCTGGCCGGGCAGCCGGAAAGGGGCGACGGCGGGCAGCGGCTGCGGGCCTGCGGACTGTGCTGCAGCGGGGGCGGCCGTGCGCGGTGCGGGCAGCGGCGTGGTCAAGGCGTGGTCAGGCATGGGTGTGTTCGGTTTCGCGGTCGCGGCTGTGCGCCACCTCGTCCAGCACCCGCTCGCGCCAGGCGATGAATTCGGCGGCGGATTTCACGCTGCGCGCCGGCTGGCCCCTCAGGAAGGCCTGGTTGAAGCCCAGTGCATGCTCATGGGCGATGCGGCCCGGGCGCGGCGCCATCACGACCAGGCGCGAGGCGAGGAACAGCGCCTCCTCCACGTCGTGGGTGATGAAGAAGAGGGTCTTGCCAGTGCCCCGCCAGACTTGCAGCACCAGCTGCTGCAGCGATTCGCGCGTGAAGGCGTCCAGCGCGCTGAAGGGCTCGTCCATCAGCAGCACCTGCGGATCGCTGGCCAGGGCCCGGGCGATGCCCACGCGCTGCTGCATGCCGCCCGAGAGCTGCCACACAGGCGCGTGCGCGAACGCTTCCAGCCCGACTTGCGCCAGCCGCTCGCCGGCCAGACGATGCCGTGTTTCACGTGAAACACCGCGCAGGCGCAACCCCAAGGCCACGTTGTCGATCACGTTGAGCCAGGGCATGAGGGCGTGCTTCTGGAACACCACGCCGCGCTCGGCGCCCGGCCCCGTCACGGGGGTGCCATCCAGCGCGATGCTGCCGGCCGAGGGCGCGGTGAAGCCGGCCATGCAATTGAGCAAGGTGGTCTTGCCGCAGCCCGAGGCACCCAGCGCCACCACCAGCTCGCCGCCAGCGATGTCGAGATGGACGCCCTGCAGCGCGGGCTGATCGGTGCCGGCATAGCGCACGCTCAGGCCCCGCACGGCCAAGCGGCCCGGGGCGGCGGTGCCGGTGGGCGTGCCGGGTTCAGCGCGCACGTTGCACCCAGGTGGGGTTCACACCCACGGAATAGTCGGGCAGCACGGACTGCACCGTGCCCTGCTCTTTCAGGAAGGCGGCGGTGGCGGCCAGCGAGCGCGCCACGACCGAATCCTTGCCACCGTCCAGCCAGTGTGGGCTGGCCTGCTCGGCGGGCGGCACGAAGGCATAGAGCGCCAGGCTGGCCGGCACCGTCTGCGCCTCGGCGCCGGACCATTGGGCCACCGCGCGCACGGGCGCCGAATCGGCCGTCCAGCTGGCGGCGTGGGCGGTATAGGCCTTGTCGGCATCGGCCAGCACCTGCACGAACTGGGTGAGGAAGGCGTCGTTGCCGCGGGCGAAGTCCTTGCTCACGGCCAGCGCGTCGAAGGTGGCCTTGCCGGTCTTGGCGGCGATCTGGCCCGAGGTGACCAGCACCTTGCCGCTGTGCTTGACCTTGGCGAGCACCGGGTCCCAGACGAAGGTGGCGTCGATGTCTCCGCGCTCCCAGGCGGCCAGGATCTCGGGCGGGCGCAGGTTCACGATGCGCACGCTCCTGGGGTCCACACCCGCGTCCTGCAGCGCCACCAGCGCATGGAAGTGGGTGGTGGACACGAAGGGCAGGCCGATCTTCTTGCCCTTGAGATCAGCCAGCGTGTTCACGCCCGAGCCGTTGCGTGCCACCAGGGCTTCGGCGTCGTTGATGTTGTCCAGCACCCAGAAGACCTCGATCGGCACGCCCTGCGAGAGCGCCGCCGCGATCGGCGCGGAGCCGGCCTCGCCGATCTGGATGGCGCCGGAGGCCAGCGCCCGCACCACCTCGGCCCCGCTGCCCAGCTTGCGGTAGCTGACCTTGTAGCCGGTGCGTTTTTCCAGCTCGCGGGTCTCCTGCGCCTGGCGCCAGGGCAGCACCATGTCCTGGTAGCCGATCACCACCTCCTTCCTGGCCTGGGCGGCGGCGGTGCCGGCCAGCAGCGCGCCGGCCAGCAGAAGGGCCGCGCCCTGCAGGGCGCGGCGGCGGGGTGCCTTGGAGGACGAGGACGGGAAGACGGTGGCGGAAGGCTGGATGGACATGGGTGGGTTCCCTCGAAGGGGTGAAATCGTCGTCTGCGAAGCAGGGAGCCGGGCGCCCGCCAGGGCTGGCGGACAGGCGAATTCATTCTAGGAAGCACCCCCCAGCCGCCGAAGCGACACTTGCGTGCATGCTTATGCGGCAAACGGATAAGGACATGGCGCCGTCCCACGGCAGCCGCGCTCCGATCGCGTTACCTTCTCCGTCCGAGCGAACTGGAGGGTCCGTGCGTCCGCACCGGCCTGCCCCACCCCCCTATCCACATTCCACATTCCGCTATCAGGAGAACGACCGATGTCCCAGACGCTTTTCGATCCCATCCACGCCGGCGACCTGCACCTGGCCAACCGTATCGCCATGGCGCCGCTCACGCGCAACCGCTCGCCCGACGCCGTGCCGCGCGACATCACCGCCACCTACTACGCCCAGCGCGCCAGCGCAGGCCTGCTCATCACCGAAGCCACCGCCATCAGCCACCAAGGCCAGGGCTATGCCGACGTGCCCGGCCTCTACGGCACCGAGCAGCTCGACGGCTGGAAGAAGGTGACCGCAGCCGTGCATGAAAACGGCGGCAAGATCGTCACCCAGCTCTGGCATGTGGGCCGCATCTCGCACACCGACCTGCAGCCCGAAGGCGGCGCCCCGGTGGCGCCTTCGGCCATCGCCGCCAAGGCCAAGACCTATCTGGTGGACCATGCCACCGGCAAGGGCCACTTCGCCGCCACCTCCACCCCGCGCGCGCTGGACGCGGCCGAGCTGCCCGGCATCGTGCATGAATACGCCGCCGCCGCCCGCAACGCGGTCGAGACGGCCGGCTTCGACGGCGTGGAGATCCACGGCGCCAACGGCTACCTGCTGGACCAGTTCCTCAAGACCGGCGCCAACCAGCGCACCGACGACTACGGCGGCAGCATCGAGAACCGCGCCCGCCTGCTGCTGGAGGCAACCCGTGCCGTGGCCGACGCCATCGGCGGCGGCAAGGTGGGCATCCGCCTCTCGCCCGTCACGCCGGCCAACGACATCGTCGATGCCGACCCGCAGCCGCTCTTCGATTACGTGATCCGCCAGCTGGCGCCGCTGGGCCTGGCCTACGTCCACGTCATCGAAGGCTCCACCGGTGGCCCGCGCGAGCTGGCCGACCGCCCCTTCGACTACGAAGCCCTCAAGGCCGCCTACCGCGAAGCCGGCGGCAAGGGCGCCTGGATGGTCAACAACGCCTACGACCGTGCCCTGGCGCTGGACGCCGTGGCCAGCGGCCGGGCCGACATCGTCGCCTTCGGCAAGGCCTTCATCTCCAACCCCGACCTGGTCGAGCGCCTGCGCCAGGACGCCCCGCTCAACGCCTGGGACCAGAGCACCTTCTACGGCGGCGGCGAGAAGGGCTACACCGACTACCCGACGCTGCAGCCGTCGCAGCAGCCCAGCTGACGGCATTCCGCGCCACGCGCGATGAGCGGGCCGGGCAGGCGACTGCCCGGCCTTTTTCATGACCGTTATCCAGAGTCAATTGGCCTGTAGCCCTTTTGGATACTGGGGTATGTGCTATTGAATGAATAGCATTCGAGGTGCGGGCGGCGCCAGCGCGAGCCGCAGCCCCATCACTGCGATGACCGTGATCTCCGCCTATCGCGGGCCATACGGGAGGCCAGGGCCATCGCTCCCCTCGCCCCTCTCGCCCTCCCCGGCGGGCTGCAGCACCCACACCAGTCCGGCGCGCAGGCCCTGCCCGCCCGGCCCGGGGCCCAGCACCAGCCGGGTACCCAGCAGCTCCGCATAGCGCGCCACGATGGCCAGGCCCAGGCCGGCGCCCTGCCCCAGCCGCTCGCCTTCGCGGCCCTGGGCCCAGCGCTGCATGAGGTCGGTGCGCTGGGCGTGGGAGATGCCCGTGCCGTTGTCGGCCACGGCCAGCGTCACGCTGCCCGGCACATCGGCGCTCTCGCCGCCGTGCAGGATCTCCACCGTGATGCGCGGCGGCGGCCCGCCTTCGGGCGGACGGCCGTAGCGCATGGCGTTGTCGATCAGGTTGTTCAGCACGCCTTCGATCAGCAGGGCCTGGCCCGGCACCGTCACCGGCTGGTCCAGCCCGCGCGCGCCCAGGTCCACGCCGGCCGCATCGGCGCGTGGCAGAAAGCGCAGCACGGCGTCGCGGGCCAGGTCGTCCAGCGCCACCGGCTCGGGCGGCACGGCGCTGCGCATCTCGTCGGCCAGGGCCAGGGCCAGCAGCTGGTCCACCAGGTGGCTGGCGCGGGCCTCGCTCGCGGCCACGCCGGCCAGCTGTTCGTGCCACACGGCCGGGTCCCTGTGGGCCAGGCCGTAGGCCGCCAGCGCGCGGATGCCGGCCAGCGGCGTGCGCAGCTCGTGCGCCACGTTGCCGGCGAATTCGCGCTGCGCCCGCACGCCCTGGGCGACGCGGCCCAGCAGGTCGTTCACGGCCGCGCCCAGGCGCTGCAGGTCGCGGGTGGATGCCTCCACCGGCACCGGGGCCAGGTCGCGCGCATCGCGCCCCGACAGCGCCGCCTGGAAGGCCGCCAGCGGCTGCAGGTCGGCCTGGATGGCGCGGCGCAGCCACAGCGCCAGCGCGCCCAGCAGCAGCAGCTGCGAGACCACCGAATACAGCAGCACGCTGCGCAGGGTGACGCTGCGGGCATGCACCGTCTGCGCGGTGATGACCTCGAAGGGCTCGGGCTCGGCCACTTCCACCCGCACGGCGCGCAGGTCGCGCCCGCGGTGGTTGATGTCAGAGAAGCGGTAGGCGTCGCCCCCGCGTGGCGGCGGCGCGGGCAGGTAGGCATTGCCCGCCAGCAGCGTGCCGTCGGGCCGCAGCACCGCGAAATAGACCGTCTCCACCTGGTCGAACAGCACCGACTTGAGTTCGCGCGAGCTGAGCGCCAGGTCCAGCTTCCCGCCCTTGATGCGCACGTTGGCGGCGATGGTGTAGGCATCGTCGAGCAGCGCCCGGTCGAAGGCGCGCTGCGCGAAGCCGTTGGCCACCAGCACCGAGACGGCGGTGCCGGCGAACCAGGTGATCGCCAGCGGCGCCAGCACGTGGCGCAGCAGGCGGGTGCGCAGCGAAGGCGGCGGCGCATCGGGCGCGGTCTTGCCGGCGGGCGGGTCCGGCGGCGCGGCGCCCTCCTCGCCGCTCATTCGGCCTCCAGCATGTAGCCCAGGCCGCGCAGCGTGCGGATGCCCGCGCCGCTGCCCTGCAGCTTCTTGCGCAGGCGCGAGATGAAGGCCTCCAGCGCGTTGTCGCCCAGCATGCCGTCGAAGTCCGAGAGCTTGTCCGACAGGCTGCGCTTGCTCACCACGCGCCCGGGCGGCGTCATCAGCTCCCAGAGCACCTCGAACTCGCGCGCCGGCAGCTCGAAGGGCTGGCCGTGCAGCGTGAAGCGGCGCGCGCGCCGGTCCAGCTCCAGCGTGCCGGCGCTGGTGCGGTCGTCCGTGCCCTGCGTGCGGCGCACCAGGGCGCGCAGGCGGGCCTCCACCTCGTTGAGGTCGAAGGGCTTGCCCAGGTAGTCGTCGGCGCCCGCGTCCAGGCCGGCGATGCGCTCCTCGGTGCGGTCGCGCGCGGTGAGCACCAGCACCGGCGTGCGGTCGCCGCGCTTGCGGGCCGCGCGCAGCACGTCCAGGCCGCTGCCCACGGCGCTGCCGGACGCGGCGCACTGCGGCAGGTTCAGGTCCAGCAGCACCGCGTCGAAGGGCTGCACCTTCCAGAAATGATCGGCCTCGGCCAGCGTGGCGGCCACGTCCACGCGGTGGCCCGCATCGGCCAGGCTGCGCTGCATCACGCCGCGCAGCACGGCATCGTCTTCGACTACGAGAATCCGCATGGGTCAGGAGCTGGCAGGAAAAGAGAACAGGGGTATGACAGGGTGGAACCCGCGGCGTGGCGCGGAAGCCGCATTGTGTCGCGCCTGCAGCCCGCCTGCCGGTTCCGGTCAGGCCGTGGTCAGGCTCGTGCGCCGATAAACGCGGCATGCTCTCCATCTTCCCATCCCGTTCCCGCCGCCGCGGCGCGGCCGTGCTGCGGCTCGCCGCCGGCCTGCTCGCCTGCGGCGGCGCCCTGCTGGCCGGGCCGCTGCCCGCCAGCGCGCAGGCCGCCGCCGCGATGCCCTCCGATCCGCAGCCCTCTGCTCCCGCTGCGCGCCCCCCAGGCCTGACGCTGTCGCAGGCCCTGGCCGCTGCCCGCGAGAACAGCGACGTGCAGCAGGCCCGACAGGAGCTGGCCGGCGCCCGCGCCGACGTGCTCAGCGCCGACCACGCGCCCCTGCCCAACCTGGTCACCAAGGCTGCCTCCATCGACCTGCAGCACGGCCCGGGCCCGGGCAACGTGTTCACGCGCAAGCGCATCGACAAGTCCATCGGCATCGACTGGACCTGGGAGCGCGGCGGCAAGCGAGCGCTGCGCAAGCAGGCCGCCGAAAGCGCCGCGAACGCCGCCGAGGCCGATGTGGAAGACACCCAGGTCCAGCAGCTGCAGATGGCCCTTTCTGCCTACTACGACCTGCTGGCCGCGCAGGACCGGCTGGCCGAGGTGGGCGCCATCGAGCAGAGCCTGGCCGACGTGGCGCGCATGGCCGACCGCCGCGTGCAGGCGGGCGACCTCTCCGCGCAGGACGCCTCGCGCACCCGCATCGAGGCCGAGCGCGCCCGCGCCGAAACGCGGGCGGCCGAGCAGGTGCGCGATGACGCCGCGCTGGCCCTGGCCCAGGTCACGGGCCGCACCGGCAGCCGCCTGCAGGCCGTGGACACGCCCTGGCCCTCGCCTGCCGATGACAAGGCCCCCACCCCCGCCGACCTGGCCGCGCTGGCCGAGGGCCGTGCCGACGTGCGCGCCGCCCTGGCCCGCGTCCAGGCGGCCCAGGCCGCGCTGGACGGCGCCAATGCGCTGCGCAAGTCCGACTGGACGGTGGGTGCCTCCATCGACCACTTCCCCGGCACCTCCACCCGGCAGGTCGAGCTGCGCCTGCAGATGCCGCTGCAGTGGGGCTACCAGTACCAGGGCGAGATCGGCCGCGCCCAGGCCGACTACGCCAAGGCGCAGGACGCGCTCGACAACACCCGCCGCCTGGCCCTGCTGGACCTGCAGCGCCTGCGCCAGACGCAGGACAACGCCGCCCGCCGCGCCGCCGACTACGACCAGGGCGTGCTGCCCCGCGCGCGCCAGGTGGCCGACAGCGCCGAGCTGGCCTACCGCAAGGGCGCCATCGCGCTGACCGACCTGCTGGACGCGCAGCGCACCCTGCGCGCCACGTTGCTGGATGCGCTCGCCGCCCGTGCCGACTACGCCAAGGCGCGTGGCGCCTGGCTGCTGCGCACGCGCCCGCAGGTGCTCACCGGCACGCCCTGACGGACGCACCCCCCGTGAATGCCGCGCCACCGCCCGGCCTCGCCTCCCGCGTTTCACCGCATTCCTTTCCGGACCTCCCGACCATGATGGCTCCCCTCTCCTCCTTCTCCGCACGGCGCACGGCCCTGGCCGCGCTCGGCGCCGCCTGCGCGCTGCTGCTGGCCGGCTGCGGCAAGTCCGGTGCCGACACCGCCGCCGCCACGCCCGAACCCGCGCCGCCCGTGATGCAGTCCGGCCAGCTGCGCTTTCCTGCCGGCCACCCGCAGCTCGCGCTGCTGGGCACGGTGGAAGCCCGCGCTGCCAAGGACGTGGCCGTGGACCTGCCCGCCCGCCTGGTGTGGAACGAAGAGCGCACCCAGCGCATCTACCCGGCCTTCGCGGGCCGCGTGACGGCCATCCAGGCCGACCTGGGCCAGTCGGTCAAGGCCGGCGCGCCGCTGGCCCTGATGGCCTCGCCCGACTTCGGCCAGGCCCAGGCCGACACCGCCAAGGCGCAGGCCGGCCAGTCGCTGGCGCAGCAATCGCTCAAGCGCCAGCGCGAGCTGTTCGAGGCCGGCATCATCGCCCGCAAGGACCTGGAGCAGGCCGAGGCCGATGCCGCCGGCGCCCAGGCCGAGGTGGCCCGCGCCGCGGCCCGCACGCGCCTGTACGGCAGCGCCAGCGGCGTGAACCAGCAGCTGGCCCTGACGGCCGGCATGGGCGGCGTGGTGGTCGAGCGCAACCTCAATCCCGGCCAGGAAGTGCGGCCCGACCAGTCCGGCCCGGCGCTCTTCGTGGTGACCGACCCGACCTCCCTCTGGGTGCAGATCGACGCGCGCGAGACCGACCTGGCTTCGCTGCGCCCGGGCGACCCCATCACGCTGCAGGTGCCGGCCTATCCCGGCGCCAGCTTCACCGGCAAGGTCACGGCCACGGCCGATGCGATCGACCCCGGCACGCGCACGATCAAGGTGCGCGGCGTGGTCCCCAACGCCGACCGGCGCCTGAAGGCCGAGATGCTGGCCACCGCCCGCGTGCAGGAAAGCCGGGCCGGCGGCGTGGTGGTGCCCGCCAGCGCCATCGTGCTCGACGGCACGCGCCACATCGTCTTCGTGCGCCGCGAATCCGGCGTGTTCGAGCCGCGCAAGGTCGAGCTCGCCCATGAAGGCCCGGCCGAGGTGCTCGTCTCCTCCGGCCTGCAGCCCGGTGAAGCGGTGGTGAACCAGAACGCGCTGCTGCTGGCGCGCCAGTTCCAGTCCATGGCCGAAGACACCGCCACGGGCGCCGGCGAGACGAAGAAGAAAGACGCCCCATGAAGCGCCTCATCCATTACGCGGTGCACCAGCCGCTCTTCATCGTGCTGGGCACGCTGCTGTTCGCGCTGGCCGGCGTCATCGCCTTCAAGAACCTGTCCGTGGAGGCCTTCCCGGACGTCACCGACACCCAGGTCACGGTGATCGCGCTCTTTCCCGGCCGCGCGCCGGAAGAGGTCGAGAAGCAGGTCACGCTGCCCATCGAGACGGCGCTGGCGGGCCTGCCCAACTCCATCCGCGTGTTCTCGCACACGCAGTTCGGGCTGTCGTTCACCGTGGTCACGTACGACGACGCGGCCAACGTGAACATCGTGCGCCAGCAGGTGGCCGAGCGGCTCTCGACCATCGATCTGCCGCCCGGCGTGCAGGCCGAGATCGCGCCCAACGCCACGCCGGTGGGCGAGATCATGCGCTACCGACTCAAGGGCGACGGCCTCACCACCACCGAGATCCGCACCATCGAGGACTGGACCGTGGAGCGCGCGCTGCGCCAGGTGCCCGGCGTGGCCGACGTGGTCGCCATGGGCGGCGCCATCAAGCAGTACGAAGTGCAGCCCGACATGGACAAGCTGCGCGCGTACAAGGTGAGCTTCCAGAACCTGCTGGACGTGCTGGGCCGCGGCAACGCCAACGCGGGCGGCAGCTACGTGGCGCAGGGCGCGCAGCAATACACCATCCGCGGCCTGGGCCTGCTGCGCTCGGCCGAGGACATTGGCCGCATCGTGGTGGCCTCCCGCAACGGCACGCCGGTGCTGATCCGCGACATCGCGCAGGTGCGCATCGGCGCCGTGCCGCAGCTCGGCGTGGTGGGCCAGGACCAGGACGACGACATCGTCACCGGCATCGTGGTGATGCGCAAAGGCGAGAACCCGAGCGTGGTGCTCAAGGGCGTGAAGGACAAGATCGCACAACTGAACGAACGCGGCCTGCCGCCGGGCGTGAAGATCGTGCCCTTCTACGACCGCACCTGGCTGATGGACAAGACCCTCACCACCGTCTTCCACAACCTGGTGGAAGGCGCGCTGCTGGTCTCGCTGGTGCTCTACATCTTCCTGTCGAACCTGCGCGCCAGCCTGGCCGTGGTGGTCATCATCCCGCTCGCGCTGCTCTCCACCTTCATGGGCCTGAAGATCATGGGCGTGCCGGCCAACCTGCTGAGCCTGGGCGCGATGGACTTCGGCATCATCGTGGACGGCGCGGTGATCGTGATCGAGAACATCATGCACCGCCTGGCCGAGCGCGGCGAGGACATGGACGACCGCGACCGGCGCGACACCATCATCGAAGCCGCGGGCGAAGTGGGCCGGCCCACGCTGTTCTCGATGCTCATCATCATCGCCGCGCACATCCCCATCTTCGCGCTGCAGCGCCACGAAGGCCGCATCTTCCAGCCCATGGCGCTGTCGGTCACCACGGCCCTCATCGGCTCGCTGATCTTCTCGCTCACGCTGGTGCCGCTGCTGGCCTACTGGCTGCTGCGCCGCAAGCTGCCGCACGGCGACAACCGCGTGGTCACGCGTGCCAAGCGCATCTACGCGCCGGTGCTCGACTGGGCGCTGGAGCGCCGCCGCACGGTGGTCATCATCGCGCTGGCCGTGTTCGGCCTGGCCATGGTGGCCGCCGCGCGGCTGGGCTCGGAATTCCTGCCCGAGCTGGACGAAGGCACGACCTGGGTGAACTTCAGCCTCTCGCCGAACGTCTCCACCGCCGAGGCCTCGCGCATCCTGCGCATGGCGCGCAAGGCGCTGCTGTCGGTGCCCGAGGTGCGCACCACCGTCTCCAAGGCCGGCCAGCCGGAGGACGGCACCGACCCCAAGACCATCTCCATGGCCGAGATCTTCGTGGACCTGAAGCCCGAAGACCAGTGGCGCGCCGGCATGACGCGCGCCAAGATCACCGAGGAGATGGGCCGCGCGCTCTCCGCCATCCCCGGCATCGACCCGGCGTTCTCGCAGCCGATCCGCGACAACGTGCTCGAATCGATCTCGCAGATCAAGGGCCAGATCGTGATCAAGCTGGCCGGCGACGACCTCGCCGAGATGAAACGCATCACGGAAGAGATCGCCCGCGAGGTCAAGCAGGTGCAGGGCGTGGCCCGTGCCGAGATCGACCGCGAAGGCCAGGTGCCGCAGCTGCTGATCGACATCGACCGCGACCGCGCCGCGCGCTATGGCCTGAACGTGAGCGACATCCAGGACGTGATCGAGGCCGCGCTCGCCGGCAAGGCCGCCACCAACCTCTGGGAAGGCGAGCGCAAGTTCGCCGTGGCCGTGCGCCTGCCCTCGGACGAGCGCACCATCGCCAACCTGCCGCGCACGCCCATCGCCACGCCGGACGGCGGCTACGTGCAGCTGGGCGACGTCGCGAAGATCCGCGAAAGCTCGGGCGCCATGAACATCGCCCGCGAGGCCGGCCGCCGCACCACGGCCATCGGCATCTTCATCGCCGGGCGCGACATGGGCTCGGTGGTGGCCGACATGAAGGCCCGCGTCGAGAAGAACGTGAAGATCCCGGACAACTACCAGGTCAACTGGTCGGGCGAATTCGAGAACCAGGAACGCGCCATGAAGCGCCTCTCGGTGGTCGTGCCCATCTCGCTGCTCCTGATCTTCGTGCTGCTGTTCGATGCCTTCAAGTCGGTCAAGATGGCCTCGCTGATCCTGCTGAACGTGCCCCTGGCGCTCATCGGCGGCTTCGTGGCGCTCTGGGCTTTCGGCATCCCGCTGTCGGTGTCGGCCGCCATCGGCTTCATCGCGCTCTCGGGGCAGGCCGTGCTCAACGGCGTGGTGATGCTCTCGGTGTTCCAGCAGCTGCAGGCCGGCGGCGCCAGCGTGGTCGAGGCCGTGCGCCAGGGCTCCATGCAGCGCCTGCGCACCGTGCTCATGACGGCGATGCTCGCCATGCTGGGCCTGTTGCCCATGGCGCTCTCGCACGAGATCGGCTCCGAGACGCAGCGCCCTCTGGCCATCGTGGTGATCGGCGGCCTGGTCACGGCCACGCTGCTCACGCTGGTGGTGCTGCCCGCGCTCTACGTGTCGTGGTTCGGCCCCAGGAAGGGCCAGGGGCCCGCGGCGCCGGCGACCACTCCCACGGCGACCGCATAAGCCTGCCGCGCATCGCCCCCACTGCCCCGCCGCTTGCGCGGGGCAGGCCATGAAAAGAAAAAAGCGCCCGGACCGATCATCGGTCCGGGCGCTTTTTCGTGGGCTGCCTGTGGTGGGTGCCTGGTGCCGTGGGCTTCTTGCCGGGCGCCGCGTTCAGGCCGCGAGCAGGGCCTGATCGCTGCTGTTGCTGCCGCCGCCACCGGAGAGCGCATGGCGGCCGGGCGGCTGCGCCGGGGCCCGCGGCCCCGCCGTGCCCGTGTCGGCCAGATGGAACTGCTGCACGATCTGCGACAGGCGCGTGGCCTGCTCGCGCAGCGACTGCGCGGCGGCGGCGGACTCTTCCACCAGCGCGGCGTTCTGCTGCGTCATGCGGTCGATCTCGCCCACCGAGCCGTTGACCTGGCCGATGTTGGCGGCCTGCTCGGTGGCGGCGGAATTGATTTCGCCGATGATGTCGGAGACGCGCTGCACGCTGTCCACGATCTCCTGCATCGCGGTGCCGGCGTCTTCCACATGGCGCACGCCGCCGTTCACCGCCGCCACGCTGGAGTTGATCAGGCCCTTGATCTCCTTCGCGGCTTCGGCGCTGCGCTGCGCCAGCGAGCGCACCTCGCCCGCCACCACGGCGAAGCCGCGGCCCTGTTCGCCGGCCCGCGCCGCTTCCACGGCCGCGTTCAGCGCCAGGATGTTGGTCTGGAAGGCGATGGAGTCGATCACGCCGATGATGTCGCCGATCTTGCGGCTGGAGGCCGAGATCTCATGCATGCTGGAGACGGCCTGCTGCACCACCGTGCCGCCCCGCGTGGCGATGCCCGAGGCGGCGCTGACCAGCTGGTTGGCCACCTGCGACGACGAGGCCGTGTGCTGCACCGTGCCCGTCAGCTCGGCCAGCGAGGCCACGGCCTCCTGCGCGTTGCTGGCCGTCTGCTCGGTGCGGCTCGACAGATCCTGGTTGCCGGAGGCGATCTCGGCGCTGGCCGTGGCGATGTTGCCGCTGGAGTCGCGCACCTGCGAGACCAGGGCGCTCAGGCTGGCCTGCATCTCCATCAGCGAACGCTGCAGGTCGGCCACTTCGTCGCTGCCCTCGATCTCCATGCGCTGCGACAGGTCGCCCCCGGCGATGGACTGCGCCAGGCTGCGTGCGGCCACCAGCGGGCGGCAGATGGACACCATGTTCAGCAGCGTGAGCGGCACCACCACCGCCACCGTGATCAGCACCGCCAGCAGGAAGAGCCACTGCGTCTGGCGGGAGATGCCGTTCTGCCGCTCGATCACCGCCTGCACCTCGCTGCGCAGGCGCTGGTCCAGGCCGTCCAGCAGCTTGTCGGCTTCCTGGAATTCGGCGATCGCGCGGCCGCTCATGCGGTTGGCGATGGTGGCGGAGTCGTAGCCGCCGGCCTCCAGCTGGCGCGCCACGTGCGCGAACTGCGCGCGGTAGCTGTCCAGGCGCTTGCCGATGTTGACGGCCGTGTCGCCCTCCGCGCCCGCCGTGGTCTGCTGCAGCTCGGCGGCGACCTTCTTGGCCCGGTCCAGCGCGGCAGTCCATTGCGTGTTCGCCTCCTTCACGCCTTCGGGCTTCTCGTACTGGATGATCATGTTCTTCTCTTGCTGGCGGATGTCGCCCATCGCGCCGCGCAGTTGCGCCAGGTGGCCTATGGCGGCATGCTCGTTGTGGATGAACGCCTGGCTCATCGCATGGATGCGGAACATGCCCAGCATGCCGGCTCCGCCCAGCAGGCCCAGCAAGGCCAGCACCACGCCGATTGCGCCGATCATCCTGAAGCGGATGGTGAATCGCCGCATGAGGCCGAAGAGAGTCATTTTTGTCATCCTTGATGGTTGGAGAGGGCCGGGCGCGCCGGGGCCGTGACGACGTCCTTGGCACGCGCTGGCTTCGTCCCGGGGGAACCGCTTCGGTCCCGTGTGCCCGCACCATTGCGCGCCGCCTGGCCGGCATCGCCGCGATGGGCGTGCCGCTGACCGATCCATTGCAGACCCCTGGACGTTGTGCAACAGAATGTTCCAGTTTGCCAGACAAGTCGATAGGAGTCGCTAGGGTTTTCTCAAACGCGCCAGCGCTTCAATAGCAAAGCATTCGCCATCACGCTGACCGAACTCAGCGCCATGGCCGCGCCCGCCACCACCGGGCTGAGGTAGCCCAGCGCCGCCAACGGGATGCCGGCCACGTTGTAGGCGAAGGCCCAGAAGAGGTTCTGCCGTATCTTGGCCACGGTGCGCGCCGAAATATCCAGAGCGGCCGCCACCAGGCGCGGATCACCGCGCATCAATGTGATGCTGGCCGCATGCAGCGCCACATCGGTGCCGTTGCCCATGGCCATGCCCACGTCGGCCAGGGCCAGCGCGGGCGCGTCGTTCACCCCGTCGCCTACCATGGCGACCGTGCGGCGGCCGTCCTCGCGCAGCGCCTGCACCTGCGCGGCCTTGTCCTGCGGCAGCACCTCGGCCTGCACCTCGCCGGCATCCGGGTCCAGGCCCAGGCGGCGGGCCATGGCGTGGGCGGCGCCCCGGTTGTCGCCCGAGATCATCGCCAGCCGCAGGCCGCGCGCGCGCAACGCGGCCAGGGCCTCGCGCGCGCCGGGCTTGGGCTCGTCGGCGAAGGCCAGCAGCGCGCGCGCGCTCCAGGCGCCTTCCGCGGTCCCTGCGCCTGCGGCGTCCTGCACCGCCACGGCCGACACGGTCGCGCCCTCGGCCTGCAGTGCCCGGGCGCGTTCGGCCAGCGGCGCGGCCAGGGTGGCGCCCAGGGTCTCCTGCACCCAGGGCAGGTTGCCGATGGCCCAGCGGCGCCCGTCCACCGTGCCTTCGGCGCCCCGGCCGGGCACGGCGCGCACCTCGGTGGCCTCCGGCACGGCCAGGCCCTGGCTGCGGGCGGCCTCCAGCACGGCGCGGGCCAGTGGGTGCTCGCTGCCGGCCTGCACGCCGGCCACGGCGGCCAGCAGGGCGGCTTCGCCATCCTCTTGCGCCACGGCCGGTGCCAGCGCCAGCGCGGTCAGGCGCGGCCGGCCCACGGTCAGCGTGCCGGTCTTGTCGAAGGCGACGGTGTCCACCCGGTGGGCGCGCTCCAGCGCCTCGGCGTCCTTGATGAGAATGCCGGCCCGCGCCGCCGCGCCCGTGCCGGCCATGATGGCGGCGGGCGTCGCCAGGCCCAGCGCGCAGGGGCAGGCGATCACCAGCACCGCCACCGCGTGCACCAGCGCCGCCTCGGCCCCGGCGCCGGCCAGCAGCCAGCCCAGCAGGGTGGCGAGCGCGATGGCCAGCACCACCGGCACGAAGACGGCGGCCACCTTGTCCACCAGCCGCTGGATGGGTGCCTTGGCCGCCTGCGCGTCTTCCACCAGTCGGGTGATGCGCGCCAGCACCGTGTCCGCGCCTACGGCCGTGACCTGCAGCACCACGCGCCCGTCGCCGTTGATGGAGCCGCCCGTCAGCGCATCGCCCGCCGTGCGCGCCACGGGCAGGGGCTCGCCGGTCAGCATGGATTCGTCCACCTGCGTGGCACCTTCCTGCACCGTGCCATCGACCGGCACGCGCTCGCCCGGCCGCACCACGATGCGGTCGCCGGCCATCACCTCGGCCACGGGCACGTCCACCTCGCCATCGCGCCCGAGCAGATGCGCCCGGTCGGGCCGCAGCGCGTGCAGCGCGCGGATGGCCGCCGTCGTCTGCCGCTTGGCCCGCGCCTCCAGCCACTTGCCCAGCAGCACCAGGGTGATGACCACGGCCGAGGCCTCGAAATACAGATGCGGCACATGCCCCGGCGGCGCGGTGAGCCACAGCCACAGCGACAGCCCGAAACCCGCGCTGGTGCCGATGGCCACCAGCAGATCCATGTTGCCCGTGAGCGCCCGCGCCGCATGCCAGCCTGCGCGGTAGAAACGTGCGCCCAGCACGAACTGCACCGGCGCGGCCAGCAGCAGCTGCAGCCACGCGGGCAGCATGGCGTGCGAGCCGGCCAGCATGGGCAGCACCAGCGGCGCCGACAGCGCCAGCCCCGCCGCCACCGGCCCGAAGCCGGCCCAGGGCGAGGCCCCGGCCGCATCGGCGGCGGCTTCCTGCTGCGCTGCCGCCAGCGGCTCGTAGCCCGCATTGCGCACGGTGCGGCGCAGCAGCGCGTCCATGCCGTCGCCGCCCGTGTGGGCGACGTGGGCGCGCTCGGTCGCCAGGTTCACGGTGGCGTCCTGCACGCCCGGCACCTTGCGCAGGGCGCGCTCCACCCGCGCCACGCAGCTGGCGCAGGTCATGCCGCCGATGCCCAGGTCGAGCGTGGCGGGGGCGGCGGGTGGCGAAGAAACGTTCGGGGATTGGGTGGAGTCCATGTCCTGCATCTTGAACCCTGACGCCATGGCAAGGTCAAGCATGGCCAAGGCCGCTTGACTCTGCCACCATGTCAGGGTTCAAGATGGCAGCCGTCATCCATCCCTTTATCCCCTCTCGTTGATCTTCGAAAAGGAGCCCGCCATGCAACACAGCTTCCAAGTCCAGGGCATGACCTGCGGCCACTGCGAGCGCGCCGTCGTCCACGCCGTGCGCAATGTCGATACCGACGCCACCGTGCAGGTGGATTTGCCCACCGGCCGCGTCGTGGTCGAAAGCGACCACCCCCGCGAGGCGCTGGCCGCGGCCATCACCGAAGAGGGCTACACCGTCGCCGCATGAGCGCGGCACCCCGGCAGCGCCGCGCCCGGCCTGCGGGCGCTGCGCCCTCCCCGGCTGACGCGCCGCAGCGCTGGCCCGTGCCCATCGGCACCGCCGCCGAGCGCGCCGGCGTGTCTCCGCGCATGGTGCGGCACTACGAGGCGCTGGGCCTGCTGCAGGGCGTGGCCCGCACCGACGGCGGCTACCGCCAGTACACCGAGGCCGACGTCCACACCCTGCGCTTCATCCGCCGCGCCCGCGACCTGGGCTTCGCCATGGACGAAATCGCCACCCTGCTCGGCCTCTGGCAGGACCAGCATCGCGCCAGCCGCGAGGTCAAGCGCATCGCCCAGGCCCACATCGACGACCTGGGCCGCCGCATCGCCGCCATGCAGGCCATGCAGCGCTCGCTGCAGCAGCTGGTGGGCTGCTGCCAGGGCGACGGCCGGCCAGACTGCCCGATCCTGGACGACCTGGCTGCCGGCCAGGACCGCTCGGGCCGCGGCTGACGGCGCGGCGCTTTGGCCCAAAATGGCCGCCAGTGCCTGTAGATCAAGCGCATGGCGCTATGAAAAGTGAAGCATTCCGCGACCGGCTGGGGCTGTCGCGCGGTTGACAGCCCTGCCGGCATCGGCGTTTGGGCCCTGGCCTACGATGTGCGCCGCATCCGTCTCCGTGTGTTTCCTCCCCTAGGACCTGAAGCCATGACCCAACGCGACATCCTCATCGCCTCCATCGCCCGCACCGCCATCGGCACCTTCGGCGGCTCGCTCAAGGACATTCCCAATACCCAGCTCGCCACCACGGCCGTGCGCGCGGCCATCGAGCGCAGCGGCATCGCGGCCGATGCGGTGGGGCATGTGGTGATGGGCAACGTGATTCCCACCGACACGAAGGACGCCTACCTCTCGCGCGTGGCCGCCGTCGATGCGGGCTGCCCGGTGGAGACGCCGGCCTTCAACGTCAATCGTCTCTGCGGCTCGGGGCTGCAGGCCATCGTGTCGGCGGCGCAGGCCATCGCGCTGGGCGATTGCGATGTGGCGATCGGCGGCGGCAGCGAGTCGATGAGCCGGGGCCCCTACTTCGACACCGCCGCCCGCTGGGGCGCGCGCATGGGCGATGCCAAGAGCATCGACTACATGCTGGGCATCCTGCACGACCCCTGGCAGAAGATGCACATGGGCATCACGGCCGAGAACGTGGCCGAGCGCTACCGCATCAGCCGCGAGGCGCAGGACCAGCTGGCCGCCGAGAGCCAGCGCCGCGCCGCCGCCGCCATAGAGGCCGGCCATTTCGCGTCGCAGATCGTTCCGGTGGAGATCCCCGGACGCAAGGGCACGACCACGCTGTTCGACACCGACGAGCACGTGCGCGCCGCCACCACGGTGGAGGCGCTGGCCGGCATGAAGCCCGCGTTCAAGAAGGAAGGCGGCACGGTGACGGCGGGCAACGCCTCGGGCATCAACGACGGTGCCGGCGCCGTGGTGCTGGTGGCGGGCGACCGCGCCGCCGCGCTGGGCGCCAAGCCGCTGGCGCGCCTGGTGGGCTATGCCCATGCAGGCGTGGACCCGGCCTACATGGGCATCGGCCCCGTGCCGGCCACGCGCCGCGTGCTGGAGCGCACGGGCCTGAAAGTGCAGGACATGGACGTGATCGAGGCCAACGAGGCCTTCGCCGCCCAGGCCTGCGCCGTGATCCAGGAGCTGGGCCTGGACCCGGCCAAGGTGAACCCGAACGGCTCGGGCATCTCGCTGGGCCACCCGGTGGGTGCCACCGGCGCCATCATCACCGCCAAGGCCATCGCGGAGCTGCACCGCATCGGCGGGCGCTACGCGCTGGTGACGATGTGCATCGGCGGCGGCCAGGGCATCGCCGCGATCTTCGAGCGGGTGTGATGTCGAGGTGAGGTGGCCGCAGCGCGGGGCCACTGCGGCCCCGGCGTGCGCCCGCCCTGCCCCGCGGCTCGGTCGGTCGGTTGCCCAGTCGCCCAGTCGCTCAACCGACCAGGCCCATGGCCGGGTCGGACACCGAATCGCGCCCCGTCTCCACCCGGCCTGCGAAGCGCCGCACGAAGGCCGTCGTCGCGCTGCAGCGCACGCTGAAGTCGTACCAGTTGCCGCTGTCGCCCAGCGCCCAGCTCATCTCGCCGATGGCGCCGGGTTCCACGCTGCTGGTCCATGGGCCGTCGCCCCGGTAGGCGTTCGCGCTCGCGGTGAAGACGATGGTGCTGGACGTGCGGTTGTAGCACTTCACCCGCACGCGGGCCGGGCTGCAGAGCTCGTAGCAGACCTGCACTTCCGGGCCGCCCAGGGCCGACTGCTGCGTGAGGTCGCCCGCGAAGGCGCGGTGGTAGCCGTTGGGGCCCAGCACCCACAGGTCGTAGGCGCCGCCGTCGGCCGCCACGTTCCACACGCCGTTCAGCGTCTTGCCGGCCTCCACCACGTAGCGGCGCGGGATCGCGTCCAGGTGCTTCCTGTCGTAGACGTGGAACACCCCTGCCGGGCTGCCGGCCGGGGCCGTGTTGGCGAAGAGCAGCGTCACCGTGCCCGTGCCGGCGTTCGCCTGGGCCGTGGTGTGCAGTTCGTAGGGCAGCGCGCGCGAAGGCCGCACGCCCGTGGCCTGCACCGGCAGGGCCGCGTTGGCGGCCGCAGCGGGCTGGGGCAGCTTGGGGGCCTGCACCTGCGCGGCGATGCGCGCGTCCACGGTCACCTTGTCCGTGCGGCCGGCGAGCGTCGGCAGGACCTCGTTGTTCGGGTTGACGAAGTTGAAGCAGCTGGTGAGGTCGCCGCATATCGCGCGGCGGTAGGCGCTGATCTGCGGCTCGGCCACGCCGAAGCGCTTTTCCAGGAACATGAGCGTGGAGGTGTGGTCGAACACCTGCGAATTCACCCAGCCGCCGCGGCTCCAGGGCGAGACGATCCACATCGGCACGCGCGGGCCCGGGCCGTAGGGGCGGCCATCGGCCGGCGGCTGGCTGGGTGTGGCGGGCGCGAAGTCGTGGTATTCCACCGCCGTGTCGGCGGCGGCCAGCGTGCAGGCGCCGGCCAGGCTGCCGTCCGCGTTGCGCGAGGGCACGGCGGGCGATGGCAGGTGGTCGAAGAAGCCGTCGTTCTCGTCGTAGTTGATGAGCAGCACCGTCTTGCTCCACACGTCCGGATTGGCGGTGAGCGCGTCCAGCACCTCCTGCACGTACCAGCCGCCCTGCGCGGGGCTGGAGGGGCCGGGGTGCTCGCTGTAGACCGAGGGCGCGATGATCCACGACACGGCCGGCAGCTTGCCTTGGCTGATGTCGCTGCGGAAGGTCTCCAGGAAGCCCTCCGGCATGGTGTTGCCGAAGCCCTTGGCCAGCGGGCTCAGGGCGTCGTCGATGGCCGGGTCGTAGGTGGGGCCGGCCAGGCCCTGCGGCTGCGTGATGTCGGTCTTGGCCACGTAGAGCGGCTTGCGCGCGGCGGGCATCTTCTCGATCTCGGCGCGCCAGTGGCGAAAGCCCATCATCTCGTTGCAGCCGAAGTTGTCGATCAGGCTCTGATAGACCTTCCACGTCACGCCCGCCTTCTGCAGCCGGTCGGCGTAGGTGGTCCAGGTCCAGCCGTCGGTGGAGGCGCCGATGTCGTTGCCCGCGTTGAACTGGTTGTTCAGGCCCGCCACGTTCACGCGGGTGCCGTCGATGGGGCTGACGCCGTTCGGGCCGTTGGTGCCCGTCCAGTAGAAGAGCCGGTTGGCGATGGTGCCCGTGTGCATGCCGCAGTGGTAGTGGTCGCACAGCGTGAAGGCATCGGCCAGCGCGCGCTGGAACGAGACCTCGGCCGTCTCGTAGTAGCCCATCGACAGGGGCAGCTTGGAATCGGGCCAGCGCGACATGCGGCCCTGGTCCCAGGCCGCCTGCGAATCCACCCAGGTGTGCGGCGTGCTGCCGGCGCGCTGGGCGTTGCCCTGGGCCTCGTCCAGCCGGAACGGCACGTAGGTGCTGGGCGGCGAGGTCTTGGTATAGGCCTGGTAGAAGACGTTGCGGCCGTACTGCGAGGGCACCGCGAAGCGGTCGCCGAAGCCGCGCACGCCCTTGAACGTGCCGAAGTAGCTGTCGAACGAGCGGTTCTCCATCATCAGCAGCACGACGTGCTGGACGTCCTGGATGGTGCCGGTGGCGTTGTTGGCCTCGATGGCGAGCGCGCGCCGGATGGCGGGCGGGAACGCGGTCAGCGTGGCCGCTGCCGCCCCGGTGCCGAGCACGCTGGAGAGGAAATGGCGTTTGGAGGAATCGACGGTCATTGGAGGAGTCTTTGTGGGGAGTCGGTCGAACGGGTGTGCCGTGGAGCGGGGCCGCTCAGGGCTGGGGCGCGCAGTGCGTGTCGGGGCTCGTGCAGGTGCCGGCCTGCCCCGCAGACGTGCCACCACCGCCGCAGCCGCTCAGCAGCAGGCCGAGAACGAGGGCGCCCGCACCGAGCAACGGGCGTGCGAAAAGAGACGGCAGCGTGTGCCGCAAGGACATGTTCATGACGTGGGAGTGAGAGGAATGAAGAGGCTTCGCATTCTTCGCGCCCACTATGGCGGGGGGGTGACGACGGCGTAACGCAGAGGTAACGCGTGGCGGAGGCCTCACTGTCCGACAGGGGCGCTCGGGCATCAAGCCCTTGTTAAGCCAGGCGGTGGGGATCTGCACGAACGAGCCGGCGGCCCGAGCGGGGCGGCGGCCCTGCCGCTTGGCCACCTGCCGCAAAGCGGAAGACCCCGTATGCGGGGTCTTCGTTCCTCCGGCGCGGCTTATGGACGCCTCGGCAGGCTGCAGCCCTCGGAATACGCGCGCTGCCTGCTATCTTTTCGTGAGCGTTGGCTCAGAGGTTGGGCGCCAGCAGCCGCGCCAGGGCCTTCTCGTCCATGCCGCGCCGCTCTGCCATGTCGTGCAACTGGTCTTCGCCGATCTTGCCGACGCTGAAATAGACGCTCTCGGGGTGGCCGATGTAGAAGCCGCTCACGCTCGCGGCCGGGGTCATGGCCAGGCTCTCGGTCAGGCCCATGCCGATCTCTTCGCACTGCAGCACGCGGAAGAGGTCGGTCTTGGCGCTGTGGTCCGGGCAGGCGGGGTAGCCGGGCGCGGGGCGGATGCCCTGGTACTTCTCGGCGATCATGTCTTCGTTGCTCAGGGCTTCGCCCGCGGCGTAGCCCCAGAGGTCGGTGCGCACGCGCTGGTGCAGGCATTCGGCGAAGGCTTCGGCCAGGCGGTCGGCGAGGCTCTTGAGCATGATGGCGGAGTAGTCGTCCAGCGCGTCGATGAACGCCTGTTCCTTCTTCTCCACGCCCAGGCCGGCCGTCACGGCGAAGAGTCCGGCGTAGTCGGCGATGCCGCTCTCCTTGGGCGCGACGAAGTCGGCCAGGCACCGGCTGGGGCGCGTCACGCCGTCGATCACCTGCTTTTCGGTCTGCTGGCGCAGGCCATACCAGGTCATGGCGACTTTGGTGCGCGATTCGTCGGTGTAGAACTCGATGTCGTCGCCCACGCTGTTGGCGGGGTAGAGCGCGAGCACGCCGCTCGCGCTGAGCCAGCGGCCTTCGACCAGCTTCTTGAGCATGGCCTGGCCGTCGGCGAACACGCGCTGGGCCTGCTCGCCCACGATCTCGTCGGTGAGGATGGCGGGGTACGGGCCGGCCAGGTCCCAGGTCTGGAAGAAGGGGCCCCAGTCGATGTACCGGGCCAACTCGGTCAGGTCGAAGTTCTTGAACATGCGGCGGCCCAGCAGGCGAGGCTGGCGCGGCCGGTAGGCGCTGAAATCGACGGGCGTGCGGTTGGCGCGGGCCTTGGCCAGCGGCCACATCGGCGTCTGCTTCTTGTTGGCGTGCTGGGTGCGGACCTTGTCGTAGTCGGCGTTCAGCTCATCGACGTAGTGCTGCGCGCCGTCGCCCAGCAGGCTCTGCGCCACGCTCACGCTGCGCGAGGCATCGGGCACGTAGACGACGGGGCCTTCGTAGTGCGGCGCGATCTTGACGGCGGTGTGCACGCGGCTGGTGGTGGCGCCGCCGATCAGCAGCGGGATCTTCCGGATGCGGAAGTGGTCGTCCTTCTGCATCTCGCCGGCCACGTACTGCATCTCTTCCAGGCTGGGAGTGATGAGGCCCGAGAGACCCACGATGTCCGCGCCCTCGACCTTGGCCTTGGCGAGGATCTCGTGGCAGGGGACCATCACGCCCATGTTCACCACCTCGAAGTTGTTGCACTGCAGGACCACGGTGACGATGTTCTTGCCGATGTCGTGCACGTCGCCCTTGACGGTGGCGATGACGATCTTGCCCTTGCTGCGCACGTCGCGGCCGGCGAGCTCGTCCTGGCGCTTTTCTTCCTCGATGTAGGGAATGAGGTGGGCCACGGCGGACTTCATCACGCGCGCACTTTTCACCACCTGGGGCAGGAACATCTTGCCGGCGCCGAAGAGGTCGCCCACGATGTTCATGCCGTCCATCAGCGGGCCTTCGATCACGTGCAGCGGGCGGCCGCCCTTGGCGAGGATCTCGCGGTAGGCCTCTTCCGTGTCTTCGGTGATGAAGTCGGTGATGCCGTGCACCAGCGCGTGCGCCAGGCGCTCGCCCACGGTCTTGGGGTGCTCTGGCGTGCCGCGCCATTCGAGCTTCTTGCTCTCGTCCTTGGCGCCGCTCTTGGCGGTCTCGGCGATCTCGACCAGGCGCTCGCCCGCGTCGGGGCGGCGGTTGAGCACCACGTCTTCCACGCGCTCGCGCAGCAGGGGTTCGAGGTCGTCATAGACGCCCACCATGCCGGCGTTGACGATGCCCATGTCCATGCCGGCCTTGATGGCGTGGTAGAGGAACACCGTGTGGATGGCTTCGCGCACCGGGTCGTTGCCGCGGAAGCTGAAGGAGACGTTCGACACGCCGCCCGACACCTTGGCGCCCGGCAGGTGCTGCTTGATCCAGCGCACGGCCTCGATGAAATCGACAGCGTAGTTGTTGTGCTCTTCGATGCCCGTGGCCACCGCGAAGATGTTGGGGTCGAAGATGATGTCTTCGGGCGGAAAGCCCACCTCGTCCACCAGCACGCGGTAGGCGCGCTCGCAGATCTCGATCTTGCGCGCGAAGGTGTCGGCCTGGCCCTGCTCGTCGAAGGCCATCACCACGGCGGCCGCGCCGTAGCGCTTGACGAGGCGCGCCTCGTGCTTGAACTTCTCCACGCCCTCCTTCATGGAGATGGAGTTGACGATGCCCTTGCCCTGGATGCAGCGCAGCCCGGCCTCGATCACCTCCCACTTGGAGGAGTCCACCATGATCGGCACGCGGGCGATGTCCGGCTCGGAGGCGATCAGCTGCAGGAAGCGCACCATGGCCGCCTTGCTGTCGAGCATGGCCTCGTCCATGTTGATGTCGATGACCTGGGCGCCGTTCTCCACCTGCTGGCGCGCCACGGCCAGGGCCTCTTCGTACTGGCCGTTGAGGATCATGCGCGCGAAGGCCTTGGAGCCCGTCACGTTGGTGCGCTCGCCGATGTTGACGAACAGCGTGCCCTCGCCGATGGACACCGGCTCCAGGCCGGACAGCTTCATGGGAGGGAGGGAAACAGCGGACATCAGGCTCACCTGTGCAATCGGTTGGGGGATGAAACAACAGGTGAGCGTCGTTGGAAGGCGCAAAGCTGCGGGGCAACGGCCGGCCCGAGCCTGACGCCGCCGGCGGCTTTTATTGAAAAGCAAGGGCCGGCGTGCGCTGCAACGCTCCTCGGGGGGCGGGCAATTTTAGGGCAACGCTGGCCGGTCCGCCGCGCGTGGCGGATGGCGGGGGCTCGACGGGTTCCGCGCCGCCTCGGCGCGGCGGGCGGCCTCCCGCCGCGTGCCTACCGCACGGGCAGGAACTGCAAGAAGGTGCCGCCCAGCAGGTTCTGCACGTAGCTGATTGCGGCGCGCCGGTACTTCTCGGCCACCACGGAGGCCAGCAGATCCAGCCGCGCGATGATCTTGCCGTATTCGCGCTCGAAGCTCAGGTTGCGCACGCCCGGCGCGATCTCGTCGGCCAGCAGCAGCGGCTGGCCGGTGGCCGCATCGCGCCGCTGGGCGATGAGCCAGACGGCGATCTCCACGTTGCGCGCCGCGTTGTAGAGGTGCTGCGCGTCCAGGCTGTCGATCAGGAAGAACTCGGTCTTGCCGCCATGCGCGGTGATGATCATGTCGGCCGTGGCGTAGGTGACGGCCGCCACCCGGTCGCCCGTGAATTCGGGGCTGAGCGCCAGCGCCAGCGCGGCGATGTCGCGCCGGCCCTGCAGCGGCGCCCAGGGCTGGCGCTGTTCCACGGCCTCGCGCACGCGCTGGCCGGCCTGGATGCGGCCCGGCAGCTGGCCCGGCGCCAGGCTGGCCTTGCGCCACTCCGCCGGGTTGCGGCGGTAGAGCTTGTCCATCAGCAGGTAGAGGCTGTCCAGGTTGTCGCGCATGGCCAGCGTCGCCATGCGGTTCACGTCGGACTGCGCCAGCTCGGTGGACTGCAGGCCGGCCGCCTGCACCTCGCCCCGGTCGGTGTGGGCGGACGTGCCGCAGCCGGCCAGCAGCAGCGCCGCACCGGCCAGCGCGCCGCCCTGCACCAGCAGGCGGCGGCGGGCAAGCGGGGTGGTGGTGGCCGTCGTTCGCATCACGGGCCGATTATGGGCAGGTGCCCGCAGCGGCCCGGGCGCGCAGGGGTGGGCCGATGCCCGCCGGCGTGCTGCAGCGCACCAAAGGCAGGCGGCGCCGGTGCATGGCAGGGCGCGGTGCGGCGCGCTTTGGCGGTGCGAATGGGTGGCAAAAAGCCGCTGCAGCGCTGGTATTGCAAGGGTTGATTGCTCCTCTTTTTGAAGTTGGCACGCTAATCGCTTTGAGAGTTGCAGTGGTCTGACCAGTCAGACCGGTTGGACCAGTCAGACCCCTCGAAGCCAAGCAAACCAACCAGCACGCACGCACCCGCAAGCCGCATCCATGCACGCCCGCATTCCCTCCTCCGTCGCGCAGACGCTGCAGCAGCAGATCCTGAGCGGCCACTACGCCAGCGGCAGCACGCTGCCCGCGCAGCGCGAGCTGGCGCAGCGCCTGGGCATCAGCCGGGCGTCGCTGCGGGAGGCGCTGTCGGTGCTGGAGACGCTGGGGCTGGTGGACATCCAGCCCGGCCGCGGCGTGATGGTGCGCGGCACGCATGCCCAGGGCGGCGACCGGGCCCACCGCGCCTTCGCCGCGCCCGAGATGGGCACCCTCTCGCCGCGCCAGCTGATCGAGCTGCGCCTGGTGCTCGAACCCGGCTGGACGGCCCTGGCCGCCACCCGCGTCGACGCGGCGGCCCTGCAGCAGCTGCAGCGTCTGCAACAGCTGCAGTCCGAAGCGCTGCAGCGCAACGACCTGCTGAGCGCGGCCGAGACCGATCTGCATTTCCACCTGCTGCTGGCGCAGCTGTCGGGCAACCCGGGCCTCGTCGCCATGGCGCGGCAGCTGGAGCCTGCCATCGCCCACAGCCTGCGCCTGCCCTTCGCCCGCACCGGCGCCGACGACCAGCCCGCCCGCGAGCACGGGGCCATCGTGCAGGCCCTGTCCACTGGCGACGCCGAAGCCAGCGCCGAGGCCATGCGCGCGCACCTGCTGTCGGCGGCCCTGCGCGGCGGCATCGACATGGCCGCGCCGCCGCCGCCCACTGAAAGTGCCGTGCCGACGGCCTTTCGCCTCGTTCCCCTCCCCTCGTTCCCGTCCCCTGCTGAAGGAGTTTTCCAATGATCCGCACTGCTCTCTCTTCTTCCCGCCGCAGCGCCCTGCGCACCCTGCTGGCCACCGCCGCCTTCGCGGGCGCAGCCTTCGGCGGCGCGGCGGCCCATGCCGACGTGCTGGCCAACATCCAGAAGGCCGGCGTGATCCGCGTGGCCATTCCGCAGGACTTCCCTCCCTTCGGCTCGCTGGGCACCGACCTGAAGCTGCAGGGCTACGACATCGACATGGCGCACCTGGTGGCCAAGGAACTGGGCGTGAAGCTCGAACTGGTGCCCGTCACCAGCACCAACCGCATCCCCTACCTGACCACCGGCAAGGCCGATCTGGTCATCTCCAGCCTGGGCAAGAACGCCGAGCGCGCCAAGGTGATCGACTTCACCCAGGCCTACGCGCCCTTCCCCAAGAGCGTCTATGGCCCCAAGGAAGCCGTCATCAAGGGCCCGGCCGACCTGGCGGGCAAGACCATCGGCGTGACGCGCGGCTCCACCGAAGACCTGTCGCTCACCAAGCTGGCCCCGGCCTCGGCCACCATCAAGCGCTATGAAGACAACAACGCCACGGCGCAGAGCTACCTGACCGGCCAGGTGCAGCTGGTGACGCTGGGCAACATCGTCGCCAACGCCGTGAACGAGCGCACCCGGCTGCGCCAGCTCGACGCCAAGTTCGCCGTGGAAGACACGCCCTGCTACGTGGGCGTCGCCAAGGGCGAAGAGCCCCTGCTGCAGAAGGTGGACGCGATCATCGCCAAGGCCAAGGCCGACGGCCGCCTGAACGAGATGTCGCAGCGCTGGATGAAGCTGCCCCTGCCCGCAAAGATGTAAGCAGGCAGGGCACCGACTCCCCACCGCAGGTCCTCTGGACCGGAACCGGAAGAACACCTCCATGGCATATGCATTCGACTTCGGCGCCGTCTTCGACTACAGCGGCATGCTGGCGCAGGGCGCCGCCTTCACGCTGGGGCTGACCACGGCCGGCGCCGTGCTGGGCGGCATCATCGGCGTGGCCGGCGGCGTCTGCCGCGCCTGGCGCATCGCGCCGCTGAACTGGCTGTTCAAGCTGTACGTGGAGGCCATCCGCAACACGCCCTTCCTGGTGCAGCTGATGTTCGTGTTCTTCGGGTTGCCGTCGCTGGGCCTGCAGCTCAACGAATGGCAGGCCTGCCTGCTGACCACGGTGGTCAACCTGGGTGCCTATCTCACGGAGATCGTGCGCGCCGGCATCCAGGAAACGCCCCGCGGCCAGATGGAGGCCGCCAGCGCCCTCGGCATGAGCCGCTGGGCGTGCTTCCGCCACGTGGTGCTGCGGCCCGCGCTGCAGAAGGTCTGGCCCGCGCTCAGCAGCCAGATCGTCATCGTGATGCTGGGCACCTCGGTGGTCTCGCAGATCGCCGCGCAGGACCTGACCTTCGCCGCCAACTTCATCCAGTCGCGCAACTTCCGCGCGTTCGAAACCTACATCGTGGTGACGGCGCTCTACTTCGCGCTCGCCCTGGTGCTGCGCCAGGCGCTGGCCTGGGTGGGCCAGCACGTCATCGTGGCGCGCCGCACGCCGGCCGCCGCCCCACGCCCCGCTGCCGCCGCTGCGACCGGAGACGCCGCATGATCGCCGACATCCCCCTGCTGCCCATCCTCCTGAAGCTGGCCGACGGCCTGCTCGCCACCCTGCTGCTGTCGCTCATGGCCTTCGCGCTGGGCGGCGCGGGCGGCCTGGTGGTGCTGTTCGCCCGCGTGGGCCGCCACCCCGGCCTGCAGCGCGTGAGCCGCGCCTACATCCAGCTCTTCCAGAACACGCCGCTGCTGATGCAGATGTTCCTCGTGTTCTTCGGCGCCTCGATGGCGGGCTTCGACGTGTCGGCCTGGACGGCCGCCGCCGTGGGCCTGACGCTTTACACCAGCGCCTACCTGGCCGAAGTCTGGCGCGGCTGCGTGCAGGCCATTCCCAACGGGCAGTGGGAGGCCTCATCCAGCCTCGCCATGGGCTATTTCCAGCAGATGCGCCATGTGGTGCTGCCGCAGGCCGTGCGCCTGGCCATCGCGCCCACCGTGGGCTTCTCGGTGCAGATCGTCAAGGGCACGGCCGTGGCCTCGATCATCGGCTTCGAAGACCTCACCAAGCTCGGCTCCATGCTGGCCAACGCCACCTTCCAGCCCTTCCTCATCTACGGGCTCGTCGCCGCCGGCTACTTCCTGCTGTGCTGGCCGCTGTCCGCCTATGCATCCCACCTGGAGAAGAAACTCTATGCCGCTCGTTGACGTCTGCGCCGTACACAAGTACTACGGCGACAACCATGTTCTCAAGGGCGTCGACCTGCGCGTCGAAAGCGGCCAGGTCGTCGCCATCATCGGCCGCAGCGGTTCGGGCAAGAGCACGCTGCTGCGCTCCATCAACGGGCTGGAATCCATCAACGACGGCCAGATCGTCGTCGACGACGCCGTGCTCAAGGGCTCGCAGGCCACGCCTGCCCAGCTGCGCGCGCTGCGGCTGAACGTGGGCATGGTGTTCCAGCAGTTCAACCTGTTCCCGCACCTCACGGCGGGCGAGAACGTGGCGCTCTCGCCCGTGGTGGTCAAGGGCGTGAAGAAGGCCGATGCGCGCCAGCTCGCCCGCGAGATGCTCGCCAAGGTGGGCCTGGCCGAAAAGTACGACGCCTACCCGGACCAGCTGAGCGGCGGCCAGCAGCAGCGCGTGGCGATCGCTCGCGCCCTGGCCATGCAGCCGAAGGTGCTGCTGTGCGACGAGATCACCTCCGCGCTGGACCCGGAGCTGGTCAACGAAGTGCTGGCCGTGGTCAAGCAGCTCGCCAACGAGGGCATGACGCTCATCATGGTCACGCACGAAATGCGCTTCGCGCGCGACGTGGGCGACCAGCTGGTGTTCATGCACCAGGGCCGCGTGCACGAATGCGGCCCGGCCAAGGAGCTCTTCGCCAACCCGCGCACGCCGGAGCTCGCGGGCTTCATCGGCGCGGTGCAATGAGCGCCTGGCAAGCCGTGGCGGCTCTCGCACAGGCCGCACGCCACGCCCTGCCCGTGCAGCCGCTCACGGCCGAAGCCTTCGCGCCCTACGGCCAGGTGATCGAGCTGGGCGGCAGCGGCACGCGGCAGATTTCCATCAACGACGGCCGCTGCATGCGCCACCACGACCTGGCCCGGCCCCTGGCCGCAGCGCCCGGCGCCGTGGCTTTCAGCCTGTTCGATGCCGCCGCCACCGCGCTGCCGGCGCGGCTCACGCTGATGGAGCGGCACCGCCTGGGCAGCCAATCCTTCGCGCCCTTCGGCACCGGGCTGCAGCTGGTGGCCGTGGTGGCCGATGCCGCCATCGCGGCCGATGCGCTGGGCCCGCAGCACCTGCGCGCCTTCCTCACCAACGGGCAGCAGGGCCTGCAGCTCTCGCCCGGCGTGTGGCACCACCCGCTGCTCTCGCTGCAGGCCGGCCCCTGGCTGGTGGCCGACCGCATCGCGCCCGAGGTCGACTGCGACGTGGTGCGCATCGACGCCTGGGGCGTGGACTGCGGCGGATAGCATCCACGGGCCCGCGGGCCGCGCTCTTGTTTCGATAGCGTACTGCGCAGGTACGAAGCGGGCTGGCGGCCTGTGGGGTTGGAGGAGACCGGGGCCGCGCCCAACGCCGCGCGCGATGGTCGATAGGCGGCTTGCTTCGTGGCTGCGGCGCTGCGGCCTCTTCAGCATGCAGGCTTTGCACCTCCCGAGCCCTGCCTGCCATGCCGACCGCATCGAACCGCCGCCCCGCTTTCCGCACCCCTGCCCGAATCCGGGCCCGCCGCCGGCACGGCCCCTTCTCCTCCACATCCGCCGCATCCGTCGCGCTGCTGCTTTCCATCGCCGGCCTGGCCCTGTGGCCCGTGGCGGCCCACGCCACCAACGGCTACTTCTCGCACGGCTCTGGCGCCCAGGGCCTGGGCCAGGCCGGCGTCGGCATCGCCTGGGGGCAGGACGCGCTGTCCGCAGCCACCGACCCCGCCAACACCGCCCACGCGTTCGGCCGCGCCGTGCGCGGCAACGGCGCCATTCCGCCCGGCAACCCGCCGGCCGGCTTCGTCGGCGGCCATGCCGACGTGCGGCTGAAGGAAACGCTGTTCGGCGTGGCGATGGGTAGGACTTTCTGAGAGCGGCCCACACCACCCTTCTGGCGTCGTTGCCGCATCTCGTCGTGCTCCCCGGACTGCCTTCGATGCGGCGCCTCGCCGGACCCCGCCCGCTTCGTCGAGGCCAGAACCGCTGCGCTGGGTCTTGTCATCCGCACGGAGTACTCCCTGAGTACCATTGCGCACTCCGGGCTCGTGCGGCGAGCGGGGGGCGCGCCGGCGTTGGCTGCCGACACTCCTTTCCTTCCTGCTTTTCGTCGGCGAGCTGCATTGCGCAGCGGGGCCTGCTCCGAGCGTCCTGCGCGCGCTGGCATGAAGAGAAAGGTGTGACCTGAGATGAGCTTGCTGACCGAATTCCTCGATGTGGCCGAGCAACACCCGGACGCGTGGGCGGTGGTGGAAGACGAACGCTGCGTGCCGTTCCGGGAGCTGGCGCAGCTGGTCGGCCGGGTCGCCGCCGGCCTGCGCCAGTCGGGCGTGGAGCCGGGCGACCGCATCGCCATCCATCTGGGCAACCGCCTGGAACTGGTGGCCCTGTACTACGCCTGCCTCGGAGTCGGCGCAGTGATCGTGCCGCTGCACCGGCGGCTCGTCTCCGGCGAGATCGACCATCTGCTGGCCCACAGCGCCGCGCGCTACTACGTGGGCGACCGCGAGAACCATGCCCGCCATGCCGCGATGATCGGGCGCCACACCGCGATCGAGCGCGCCTGGATCGTCGATGGCGATCCCCTGCTTTCGGGAACCTTCCTGCCCTGGTCCGCGCTGCTCGCTTCGGCCGGGCAGGCCATGCCGGGCGTCCGGCCCGACGCGCTCGCTTCCATCTTCTACACGTCCGGCACCACCGGCACGCCCAAGGGCGTGGTGCATTCGCAGGCCACGCTGGCAGCGGCAGTCGAGCTGATGCTGGCGACCATGCCGCCGCGTGCGGCGCAGGGCGCCGCGGGCACGGGCGCCGTGCATTCGATGCTGGACGCCATCGTGCCCTGGAGCATCCTGATGATCCTCGCCGCGCACCGCCTGGGGCGCGCGGTCGCCCTGCTGCCCACGCTGTCGGCGGACACCACCCTCGCCCTGCTGCAGCGGCAGCCGCTGAGCTTTCTCAAGGGCACGCCCTCGCATTTCAAGAACCTGCTCGCCTGCGCCCGGCAGGCCGGCGGGCTGGATCACGCCGCCCTGGCGGACACTTACTGCGTGGCCGGCGGCGACCTGTGCCCGCCCGAACTCGGCCAAGCCTGGCGGGCGCACTGGCGCTGCGCGTTGCGCACCACCTACGGCATGACCGAGTCCGGCGGCCCCATCTTCTGCCAGTCCGATGTCGGCGCGACCGTGCAGCCGTCGATCGGCTGGCCGCTGCCCGGGGTGGAGGTGCAGCAGACCGGCACCGGCGAGCTGCTGGCGCGCTCGCCGGCCAACACCCTGGGGCTGTGGAACGGCCAGGCGCCCGACCGGCTGCCGGCGGACCGCTGGCTCGGCACGGGCGACCTGGTGCGGCGGCAGGACGACGGCTGCTACCTCATCGACGGCCGCGAGAAGGACCAGCTGAAGTCCGACGGCTACCCGATCTCGCCGCTGGAAGTCGAGCAGGCGCTGCTCAAGCTGCCTGCCGTGGCCGAGGCGGTGGTCTTCGGCATTCCCGACCCGGTGACCGGCGAACGCGCCGTGGCGATGCTGCGCACCGCGACCGGCGGCGCGATCCCCGAGCAGGCCTTGAAGGACCACCTCACCGACCTGATCGCCGAATACAAGCACCCGCGCCAGTACCTCTTCGTCGAGCGCATTCCCGTGAGCTCGGCGGGCAAGCTCAGCCGCAAGCAGCTGGCGGGCGACTACCTGCGCTCCCTGGGCGCGGACGCGCCGCGCTAGCTGGCGCCGCGCCAACCTGCCTGCCTGCTGGCGCGTGCCCGCTCAGGCCGTTGCAGCCTCGGCCGCCGGGGCCGCATGCGCCCGCGCGATGTCTGCCGTCACCCGCAGGAAGGCGTCCACCTCCTCGGCCGTGTGGCAGTGCAGCGGCGATACGCGTACCGCGCCTGTCAGGCCGAAGGATTCCAGCATGCGCCGCGAATACAGGCTTGCCACGCTGCGCTCGTAGACCGTCACGCCGCGCAGGCCGTATTCATGCACGGCCTGGGTGCAGTCCATGCCGTCGATGCCGATGGCGATGATGAGGTCGCGCAGCGTGAGGTCCGGGTGGTCCAGGAACACCTGCACGCCGGGCATGCGGCGCAGGCCGCAGCGGGCGCTGCCGTCGCCGTCCAGCAGGCGCGCCAGCAGGGCGCGTTCGTGCAGCATGATGCGTTCGATGCCGGCCGCGAACAGCGCTCGGCGCGACGGCGCTTCGGCACCCGTGCCCGCCGCCACGGCAGCGGCCAGCTCCGGCAGTTCCTGCAGCGCCTGCCGGCCCAGCCAGCAGACGTAGTCGGCGATCTCGGTCACCACGGCGAACTGCCAGGGCGAGGAGCTGCCCAGGTCCCAGAAGCCTTCGGGCTTGGCCGAGAGCTTGTGGTGCGGCAGCGCGGCGGCGCGCTCCGACAGCCAGGCCAGGCCCGATCCCCGGCAGCCGAAGAACTTGTAGGGCGCGATGTTCACACCGTCCACCGGCGTCTTCTGCAGGTCGATCAGGCCGTGCGGCGCGTGCTGCACGGCGTCCACCACGATGTAGAGGTCAGGCTTGATGGCACGCGCTGCGGCCACGATGCGCTCCAGATCCAGCTTGGCGCCCGAGATGTTGGAGGCATAGATCACGTTCAGCAGCGCCGTGCCCTCGTCCACCAGCCGCACGATGGCTTCCACGTCCACGCCACCCGTGGCCGGGTTGCTGGGCGCCACGCGCAGTTCGCGGCCGGTTTCGCGCGCATAGCGTTCCATGGCGTCGTAGGACGAGGGGTGCTCCAGCACCGTCGTGACCATGTTGGTGCCCGGCACGTTCAGCGCGATGGCGCGCACCATCTCGAACATGGCGCCCGACGCGGTGAGCGCGGCATGCACGCTGCCGCCCTGGGCGTTGAGCATCATGCGCAGGTCGTCGGTGCCCGTGTTCTGGATGGCCTGCAGCTCGCGCGCGACGGAGTGGATGCGCTCGGTGTTGTCGGGCACCGCGTCGATCTCCGCGAAGCGCGCCACCGCCGCCTTCAGGCGGAACGAGCCGCCCGCGTTGTCGAAATACAGGCGCGGGCGGCCCGCGTGGTCGTGCTCCACCTGCAGGAAGCGGCCGCGCACCTCGCGCATCACCGCCTCGGGGAACGGCAGGCCCTGCGGATAGTGGGCGGAAAGAACGTCGTGGCCGGCCATCATCTTCAGACGCCCTTCTTGCTGGGGTTGCGGTAGGCCTCGCGCACGGCGTCCGTCATCGGGAAGTTCAGGTTCACGTTGTTGGGCGGGATCGGCTGGGTGAACCAGCGGGCGTAGAGGCGTTCGATCTCGCCGCTCTTCATGAGCTGGGTGACGGCCTCGTCCACCACCGCCTCGAACTGCGGGTCGTTCTTGCGGAACATGATGCCGTAGGGCTCCTGGCGCAGCACCACGTCGCGCAGCATGCGGTAGTCGCCCGGGTTGGGCGAGGTGGCGATCAGCCCGGCCAGCTGCACGTCGTCCAGCACATAGGCGTCGGCACGGCCGTTGGCCAGCAGCAGGAAGGCGTCGGCCGTGTCCTTGCCGCTGATCTCGCGCACGTCCATCGCCTCGGCCCGCTTGAAGGTGCGCAGCAGCTGCACCGAGGTGCTGCCCGACACCGTGGCCACCGTCTTGCCGGCCAGGTCGGCCAGCGAGTTGATGCCCGAATTCTTCTTCACCGCCACCGTGATGCCCGCCACGAAATGGCTGGGCGCGAACGCCACCTGCTGCTGGCGCACCACCGAGTTGGTGGTGGTCGCGCAGTCCAGGTCCACCGTGCCGTTCTGCATCAGCGGAATGCGGTTGAGCGAATTGAGCAGCGTGTACTGCACCCGCAGCGCGGGCAGCCCCAGCTTGGTTTTGATCGCATCGACGATCTTCAGGCAGATGTCGTTGGAGAAGCCCACCGGCTCGCTGCCGCCCTTGGGGGTGTACGAGAACGGAATCGAGCTGTCGCGGCTGCCGATGTGGACCACGCCGGTCTGCTTGATGCGCGCCAGCGTGTCGATCTCCTGCGCGCTCGCGGCCGCGCCATGGGCCAGCAGGCAGGCGCCCAGCACGGCGGCCAGGGCGGAGGAGGGAATGAGGCGGCGAAGGGTCATGGCACGAACTCCTGGAAGGAAGGCTGCAGCGTCAGCAACGGCGGCAGCGAAAGGCAACGGAAAAGGCCGGGCCACGCCGTGCGCCGGAGGGACGGGCACGGGGTGGATGCGGCCCATTGTGAAAGTCGCGTTACGTTTCAAAAAGCGATTTTTTGTGCTCGAATCGCATGAACAAAAGCGATTGACTGGACGCACCCATGATGACCTTCAAGCAGCTGGAAGCCCTCTACTGGATCGGCCAGCTCGGCGGCTTCGCGCCCGCTGCCCGCAAGCTGCACACCACCCAGTCCGCCATCTCCAAGCGGGTGCACGAGCTGGAACAGATCTTCGACACCGCCCTCTTCGACCGCAGCCAGCGCAGCGCGCGCCTCACGGAAAAGGGCGAAGAGATGTTCATGCTGGCGCGCAAGCTGCTGCGCGAACGCGATGCGGCGGTGGAACAGTTCGGCAAGCCCGAAGTGATCGAGCGGCGCCTGCGCATCGGCGTGACCGAACTCACCGCCATGACCTGGCTGCCCCGCCTGGTGGCCTTGGTGCGCGCGCACTACCCCAAGGTCACGCTCGAGCCCGACGTGGACGGCAGCCTCCCCCTGCGCGACAAGCTGCTGGCCGACGCGCTGGACGTGATCATCGTGCCCGACGCCTTCACCGACAGCCGCCTGCCCGCCAAGGCCGTCGGCCAGGTCGAAAGCGCCTGGATGTGCCGGCCGGGCCTCGTGCAGCCCCCCGCCCCCGGCCGCCCCGTGCGCCTGCACGACCTGGCCACCCACCGCCTGCTGGTGCAGGGCAGCGCCTCCGGCACCGGCCGCATTTACGACGGCTGGATGCGCGAACGCGGCGTGGAGCCCGCCGACACGCTGGTCGTCAGCAACCTCATCGCCCTGGCCGGCCTCACCATCTCCGGCCTGGGCGTGAGCTACCTGCCCCGCCACTGCCTCGCCCCCCTGGTCGCCGCCGGCATGCTGGCCGAGATCGACGTGCAGCCGCCCCTGCCGCCCGTGCCCTATGTGGCCATGGTGCGCGGGGACCAGCGCAGCGCGCTGGTGGGGTCGGTGATCATGCTGGCGCAGTCATGTTGTGACTTTGCGCGGGTGTTCCAGGTGGGGGCGGACGCGGCCCTGCACGAATCCATGCCGCCGAAGCGCGAAAAATAGGCCCATGCCAGCGGCGACGGCTTGAGTACGATACGACCGCCATGCCGCTCGGGGTTGAGTGATGGCCCACGGGTCAGAACACCAGCCCGCCCGCCACGTCAATCGTCGTGCCCGTCACCCACGCGGCATCCGGCGAAACCGCGAATGCGACGGCGGCAGCGATGTCGGCCGGCAACCCGGTCCGGCCCAGAGGCGTCTTGGCGACCAGGGATGGAGCAAGGTCCTCGGCCAAGTGCGCATTGCCGTCTGTCTCCACGAAGCCGGGCGCGATGCCGACGACGCGGATACCGCGGGGGCCCAGCTCGGTGCCCAGCGAACGGGTCAGCACGTCCACCGCCCCCTTGGTGCTGGCATAGACATGCAGCGCATCACCCGGGCTCTTCGCCACGCCGGAACTGATGTTGACGATGGTGCTGCCCGCCGGCATCACGCGGGCGGCCGCCTGCGTTGCCAGCAGGAGCCCGCGGACATTGATGTGGTAGTGCGCATCGAAATGCTCCGCCGTGATCGCGTCCAGCACCCCGGCGGCGTAGATGCCGGCGTTGTTGACCAGGATGTCGAGCCGGCCGAAATGCGCGATGGCCGCATCGATCAGGAGCCCGATCTGTTCGGGTTGCGCCAGATCGGCCTGGACGGCGACGGCCCGGCCGCCTGCCCCGGCGATCCGCCGCACCACGGCCTCTGCATCGTCCGCCGCCCTGGCGTAATTGACGACGACGGCCGCACCTTCTGCAGCCAGCCGCAACGCGATGCCCCTGCCGATGCCTTTCGAGGCCCCGGTCACGAGGGAGACTTTGCCTTGGAGAAGTGTCATTTCCGGATATGCCTTTGCAAGAAACGCCGCGTCGGATGACACGGCCGGCTCGCAGGTTAGGCCGACGATTGATCCAGAAAAATATGGCTATGCTCATGCTGGTTTGAAGCAGTTCTTCATGATCTGCACTAGGCATCTTCTCCATGTCACCCGACCTGCTCCCGGCCATTGCATCGTTCGCCCGCGTGGCGCACCACGGCAGCTTCACGCGCGCAGCGGCGGAGCTCGGCGTCTCGCCTTCGGCTCTGTCCCAGTCCATGCGCACCCTGGAGGCCCGCCTGCAGGTGCGGCTGCTGGAGCGCTCGACACGCCACGTGCGCCCGACCGAAGCGGGCCAGCGCTTTCTTGACGAGGCCACGCCGGGGCTGGCGTCGCTCGCCGCCGCGATCGGGGGCCTGGATGAATCCCGGCAGCATCCTGCCGGCCACCTGCGCCTGAACGTCTCCCATTCGGCGGTGATGTCGCTGCTGCAGCCCCACTTGGCGGCCTTTGCCGATGCCTATCCGGACATCGTGCTCGAACTCCATTGCGACAACGCGCTGCTCGATCTTGTCTCCAGCGGCTTCGACGCGGGCATCCGGCTGGGGGAGGACCTGGTCGATGGCATGGTCGCCGTGCCGCTGGGCCCCCGGCAGCGCCTGGCCACGGTGGCGGCACCGAGCTACCTGGCCGGGCGCCAGGCGCCCCTGACGCCGGACGACCTGCGCGATCACCGCTGCATCCAGGTCCGGTTGCAAAGCGGGATCTACCGATGGGAATACGCGCGCGACGGCCATGACTTCACCATCGAGACGCGCGGCCCGATCGTGACCAATGATGGTGCCACCATGATGGCCGCGCTGCGGGCCGGCGTGGGCATCGCCTGCCCCATGGAGGCCATGGTGGCGGACGAAATCGCCGATGGCCGGCTCGTGCCGCTGCTGGAGGCTTGGTGGCCGGTGTTTCCGGGCTATTACCTCTATTACCCGACCCGCGTCCACGTACCGCGCAAACTGCGGGCGTTCATCGACTTCCTGCTCCTGCGCTGCAATCGTTGAGATCCAACCATGAACCGCTCCATCGACGTCCTCGCCCACAACCAGGCCGCCTGGGACCGCCAGGCCGCGCAGGGCTGCGAATGGTCGGCCCCGGTCGGCCCCGAAGCCATCGCCGAAGCGCGCGCCGGACGCTGGCAAGTCCACCTCACGCCGGGCCCGCTGCCCGCGGGATGGCTGGAGCAGGTCGCCGGCCTGCGCATCCTCTGCCTGGCCGCCGGAGGCGGCCAGCAGGCCCCCATCCTCGCGGCAGCGGGCGCCGAGGTGACGGTGTACGACGCCTCGGCCGGCCAGCTGGCGCAGGACCGGGCCGTGGCCGAGCGGGAGCGGCTGGATCTGCGCTGCGTGCAGGGCGACATGCGGGACCTGGGCGTGTTCGCCGATGGCAGCTTCGACCTCATCTTCCACCCGATTTCCAACCTCTACGTGCCGGACGTGCGTCCGGTGTGGCGGGAGTGCGCGCGCGTGCTCGTGCCCGGCGGCACGCTGCTGTCGAGCTTCTGGAACCCGGTGGTGTTCATCGGCGACCGGGACCCGGAACTGCGCGCCCAGGGCCTGGTGAAGCCGGTGTGGCGGCTGCCCTATTCCGACGTGGAGAACCTGCCGCCCGAGGCCCTGGCGGACAAGCAGGGCCGGGGCGAGGCCCTGGTCTTCGGCCACACGCTCGCCGACCAGATCGGCGGGCAGCTGGATGCGGGGTTCGTGTTGACGGGCTTCCATGAAGACTGGCAGACCCATCCGCGCTTCGTGGTGGAGAACGTCATGCCGACGTTCATGGCGACGCAGGCGGTGAATAGGGGGTGAGCGTGGCGCAGGGAATACCGGCAGGCGGGTCGTCAGCGACCTGACCCCTCGCGAAAGGCCGTTCTGCTGCCCGATGGGTCACGGACCGCGCCGTTCCGGGCCGCCCTTGCCAGAAGCACCGCCCTGGCGCAGCCACGCTCCGGCCAGCGCGATGGCAAGCGCGACGCCCATCAGCGCGGCGTCCACCGTGAAGGTGCGATGCATGCCCCGCGCGACGGCCGCCGCGCCTGCGCTCGCGACGTCGGCCGACGCCGATGCTGCGGCGAACACCGCGCCCAGGGCCGCCACGCCGGTGACGAGGCCGAGGTTGCGCGCGAGACTCAGCAGTCCGGAGACGAGACCGCGCTGCGCTGGGTCGGCGCCATGCATCAGCGCGGTGTTGTTGGCGGCCTGGAAGCTCGCGTAACCCACCGTCATCACCACGATGCCGGCAAGCCATCCCGCCACGCCCAGGCTTGAGGGCAGCAGCGCCAGCAGCAGGGCGCCCGCAGCCATCGCAGCGAGGCCGGCGATCGCCATGCGAGATGCGCCGACGCGATCGACGACGCGCCCCGCCGGAGCACCCGCCAGCGCAGACACCATCGGGCCGCACGACAGTACGACGCCCACGATACCCGCTGGCAACGCCAGCGCCCGGGCGAGATAGAACGGGCCGACCACGAGCGTGGTGGAGATCACCGTCGCCACCAGCGCCGTCGTCGCGAGGCCCGCGCACAGCGCCGCGTCGCGGAACATCGAGAGCCGCACCAGCGGTGCGGCGGCGCACGCCTCGACCGCCACGAACGCAAGCCCGCCGGCCAGCGCAGCGGCCATCCACGCGAGCGCATGGCTGCGGCCGACCGTCGCCGCGATCGCGTAGGCGGCGAGCGTGCCGGCCAGCAGCACGGTGCCGGGAATGTCGAAGCGCGGCCCGGTGCCCGCGGCGGCAGGGCGCGCCATCGGCAGGTGCCGGCACGCCAGCCACAGGTTGACGAGACCGATCGGCACGTTGACGAGGAAGATCGCGCGCCAGCCCAGGCCCGTGGTGAGCAGGCCGCCCAGCGACGGCCCGAGCGTCGTGCCGATGGCCGACATCGTGCCGAGCAGGCCCATCGCCGCGCCGGTGCGTTCGCGCGGCATCGTCTCGCCGACGAGCGCGACGGTCAGCGCCAGCATCGCCGCGGCGCCCAGGCCCTGCAGCACGCGCGCCGCCGCCAGCGTGGCGAGCGTCGGCGCGAGTCCGCACAGCAGCGAGGCGACGGTGAACAGCGCGACGCCGGCGACGAGCAGTCGCCCGCGCCCGAGCAGGTCGCCGAGCCGGCCGGCGCAGACGATCAGCGCAGTGATGCTAAGCAGGTAGGCAAGCACCACCCACTGCACCTGCGCGAACGATGCGCCGAAGGCGTGGGCGAGCACGGGCAGGCTGGCGTTGGCGATGCTGGTGTCCAGCGAAGGCATCAGCATCGTCAGGCACAGGGCGGCAAGCGCGGGTCGGTTGTCGTACATGGGCTTCTTTCCGGAGTCGTTGCCCGCAGCGTAGGGACGAACAGATCCTGGCGGAAGACGCATGGATTGCATTGAATAGCTGCACGAGACGCCATGCCATGACAAGATCGCGTCATGACGCGACCCGACCTCAACCTGCTCGTGACGCTCGACGTGCTGCTTGCCGAAGGCAATGTGGCGCTCGCCGCGCGCCGCCTAGGCCTGAGCGCGTCGGCCATGAGCCGCTCGCTCGCGCGCCTGCGCGAGACCACCGGAGACCCGCTGCTGGTGCGCGCCGGCCGCGGCCTGGTGCCCACGCCGCGCGCGATCGAACTACGCGAACGATCGGGTCCGGCGCTGCGCGAGGCCGAAGCACTGCTGCGGCCTGCCGAAAGCCTAGACCTCGCGCGGCTGGAGCGGACGTTCACGCTGCGCACGCGCGATGGCTTCGTCGAGAACTTCGGCGCCGCGCTGATCGCCCGCGTGGCCGCCGAGGCGCCCGGCGTAAGTCTGCGCTTCGCACCCAAGCCCGACAAGGACAACGCGCCGCTGCGCGACGGCAGCGTCGATCTAGAGACCGGCGTCGTCGGCCAGTCCACCGGCCCGGAGATGCGCGTGCAGGCACTGTTGCGCGACCGCTTCGTGGGCGTGGTGCACGCGGGCCACGCACTCGCGCGCGGACGCGTCACGCCCGCGCGCTACGCGAAGGCCGGCCACGTCGTGGTGGAGCGCAGACCCGGCCACCGCGGCGGGATCGACGACGCGCTGGACTCGCTGGGCCTTGCGCGCCGCGTGGTGACGATGGTGGACAGCTTTACTGGCGCGCTGGCGCTCGCGCGCGACACCGACTTGGTGGCGACGGTACCCGAGGCGCACACGGCTCGGCTGCGCGTGGGGCTGAAGACATTCGCGCTGCCATTCGACCTGCCGGACTTCACCGTGTCGCTGATCTGGCATCCGCGGATGCACGCGGATGCGGCGCATCGATGGCTGCGGGAATGCGTGCGAGAGGTGTGCGGCGCCGAAAAGCCGGCGCGTGTCCGGATCTAAGGCATCGGAGGCCCCTGGCAGACAACGCCTGCAAGGCTCAGACAGCGCCCTGCCCAGGCCGCCGCGCCAGCAGATCAGACAGCCTCCGAAGTCCCGCCTGCAAGTGCCCACGATCCTTGATACTCCCCAGCGATATCCGAATGGCATCGGCAGTCACCAATCCGCCGTCCGTAGCAAACGCCTCCGCCGGCATCACCGCGATGCCCTCGCTGCGGGTCGCACGCGCAAGCTCTGAAGAATTCCAATATCCCGGCAACTCCAGCCATGCATGCAGGCCGTCTCCCGCGCCGCTGTAACGCCCCGCCAGAATGTCCCTCGCCATCCGATGGCGCAGGCGCGCCTCCTTGCGCACGCCGTCCATCAATGCGGCGGCCGAGCCGTCGAGGATCCACTGCGTGGCGAGGGCTGCCGTCAACGGTGCGGCCATCAGCGCGAAGGCTCTCAGCGCGACGAGGAAGCGTTCGCGTTCGTGCGCATCGCGGAGGAGCACGAAGGCGACGCGCAGGCCGGGCGTCAGGCACTTCGACAGGGTCGAGACGTAATACACCTGCCCCGGGGCGAACGTGGCAATCGGTGGCGGCGGAGCATCCGCCAGCAGCCAGTAGGGGTCGTCTTCGATGATGCGGACGCGGCAGCGCTCCGCGACGCCGGCGATCTCCCTGCGCCGGTGTTCGGGCATGGTGATGGCGGTGGGGTTCTGCAGCGTCGGGTTGAGATAGACCAGCCTGGGCTGGTGCTGGCGGCACGCCTGCTCCAGCCGCTCGGGCCGCATGCCGTGCGGGTCCGCCTCCACCGCCACGATGCGGCGGCCGAAGGGGGCGGCTGCGGCCAGCAAGCCGGGGTAGGCCGTGGGTTCCGCGAGGATCACGTCGCCGGGCTCCGTCAGCGCCAGGATCAGTGCGGCGATCGCGGCCTGCGCACCGGGGCAGACGACGACCTGGCGGGCGTCCACATCGCCCAGCATCGGCGCCAGCCACCGGGCTGCGGCCTGGCGGTCGGCGTCGCTGCCTCCGCCCAGCTGGTACGTCATCAGCAATTCGGCGTCCGCCCCCATCAGGACGTGCGACAGCCCCTGCTTCAGCAGGTCGCCGAAGTCCACGCCCTCCGGTGGCGGCGGGATGTTCATGCTCAGGTCGAGGACCGCGCCCCATTCGACTTTCGGCGCTGCGACGTAGGTGCCCCGGGCGCCGCGCCCCTCCAGCAGGTGGCGGCGTTTGGCCTCGTCGTAGGCGCGCGTGATCGTCGTGAGGTCCACGCCCAGTTGCATTGCCAGCCGGCGCTGCGGCGGCAGCCGGTCGCCTGGGGCCAGCGATCCGTTCGCCACCGCCGCCTGCAACGCATCGGCGATCTGCAGGAAACGGGGGCCACCCTGCAAGGCCAGTCGCGGCAGCCAGAGGGGCGTGTTGTCGTCTTCTTGCATGGATCTGAACGGGGCGTGGCTTCTGGATGTATGGATATTGCTTCAACGTACCATGCCCAGAACGGGCTGCGGCCTCATCCTTGCATGGCTGCCGCTCGATGTCCTGGCCTGTCCCGTGGGCGCGATCGCGCTGCCCACCATACACGGAGGAAAGGGCCACGTCATGGCCCGGAAAGTCTCAAATGATCGATTGGGTCCCCGTCGTCTTCGTCGTCTTCAAGGTGCTCGTGTTCGGCACGTGCATGTTCTTCGCCATCAAGTGGCATTACGACCAGGGCGGCAAGAAGCTGGACAAGCGCGCGCTGCTGCTCACGGCCGGCAAGCTGGTCGCCGCCTTCTTGGTGGCACTCGCGGTCGTGCTGTGGTTGACGTTCACGCTGGCCAGGCATCTCGGGATGGACTTGAGCCTGCCGTGACGGCCATTCGGGAGGCCGATCTGCCAGCGCCTGCCGGCGGCCCCTGCGTACCCTTCATGGCGGGCCGCTGCCTGTCACGCCAGGCATGCGCGCTATCCCGTTCCGCCGCGCTCCATGTCCAGCAAGGCCTGCAGCGTTACTGCCGTTGCGTCGTCATCGATGCGGGTCCGGTGCGCAATGCCCAGTGCCCTAGACAGTGCCGGGCGCAGTGGCCGGGTGCTGATGCGCGCATCGGGCTGCGGCGCGCCGGCTTCGTGGGGCAGCAATGCGGCGCCATAGCCTGCGGCCACCAGACTCTTCATCGCATCGTTGTAGTTCAGCTCGATACGGGCCTGGGGCCGCTCGCCGGCCGTGGCGAACCATTCGGCCGTCTGGCGCGACAGCCGGGTACCGCTGTCGTTGGCGATCAGCGGCCGGGCAGCGAGCCAGGCAGGCGTGACGTGCCGCGGCGGCTTCCAGGCCGCCGGGATGAAGGCCAGCACGGGGTCCTGGCGCCAGGGCTGCACCTGCAGGCCGCGCGACACCGGCTGCGGCAGCGCGACGATGCCGATGTCCAGGCTGCCGGCCGCCAGGCGCACCAGCGCTTCCTCGCTCGTCATCACGCCGACCTGCACGTCGATCTCCGGATGCCGGGCCGCCAGGGTTTCCAGGGCCCGGGGCAGCAGGTGCGCGAGTGCGCCCGTGGATGCGCCCAAGCGCACGCGGCCCCCCCGCGCAGCGATCTGCCGTTCCACGGACTGCAGCAGATCGTCGGCCTCGGCCAGCAGCCGCCTTGCCCTGTCGATCAGCAGACTGCCCGCCGACGTCGGCGTGACGCCTCCCGGAGCGCGGTGCAGCAGGCGTGCTCCAAGGCGCACTTCCAGCTGTGCCACATGCAGCGTCACCGTGGGCGGCGCAAGGTGCAGCGCCTTTGCGGCAGCGGCAAAGGACCCGAGATCCGCCACCGCCAGCAGGGTGCGCAAACGGTCGAGATTGATTTCGCGCATGGACTACCGGCGCACCGGCCATTCAGGATTCATGAATCCGTAGTTTGTCAGATTCAACTGGCCTGCAGGCAGCCTGCGTTGCACCATGCACCCCGTACACACCATGGAGCACGCAATGACCCCCCATGTATTCATCGACGGCGACCAGGGCACCACCGGCTTGCAGGTACGCCAGTGGCTCGCGGGCCGCGACGATCTGCGCCTGCTGCAGTTGCCGGCCGAGCACCGCAAGAGCGCCGCGCACCGGGCCGAAGCGCTGAACGACTGCGACATCGCTTTGCTATGCCTGCCGGACGACGCCGCGCGGGAGGCCGTGGCGCTGGTGCGCCGGCCCGGCGTGCGCATCATCGATGCCAGCTCGGCGCATCGCACGGCGCCGGGCTGGGTCTACGGACTGCCGGAGCTGGAGGCAGGCCAGGCCGGGCGCATCGCGCAGGCCCGCCGCGTCAGCAATCCGGGCTGCTACCCGACCGGGGCGTTGATGCTGCTGCGGCCGTTGATCGACGACGGCCTGCTGCCGGCGGACTACCCGGTGACCATCCACGCGGTGTCGGGCTACTCGGGACGGGGCCGTTCGGGACTCGAGGACCATGAAGGCGCGAATGCACCGGACGCCGTGCCGTTTCAGGTCTACGGTCTCGGCCTGCACCACAAGCACGTGCCCGAGATCCGGCAACACGCCGGCCTGGCGCATGCACCGGTGTTCGTGCCGGCGTACGGCGACTACCGGCAGGGCATCGTGCTGACCATCGCCCTGCACCTTCGCCTGCTGCCAGCCGGTGTGACCACCGGGCGCCTGCACGCAGCGCTGCAGGCGCGATATGCCGACCAGCCCTGCATCGAACTGTCCCCTCTGGCTGGAGATGCGGATGCACAACGGCTCGACCCCCGTGTGCTCAACGGGACCAACCGCGTGCGGCTGGCGGTGTTCGGCCAGCCGCAGCAAGAGCAGGTGCTGCTGACTGCGGTATTCGACAACCTGGGCAAAGGCGCCGCGGGTGCGGCGGTGCAGAACCTCGACCTGATGCTGGGGTTGTCGGGACTCAATCCATCCGGATATTGCGTTCCTTGATCAGCTTGCCCCAGCGCGCCATCTCCTTGTCCAGGTGGGTGGCCAGCTGGGCGGGCGTGCTGCCGATGGGCTCGGCGCCGATGGCTGCGAAGCGGGCCTGGGTCTCCGGCTGCTTTATCGCGTCCAGCAGGGCCGCGTTGATCTTCTGCACGATGGGCGCGGGCGTGCCGGCCGGGGCGAAGACGGCGAACCAGGGCGAGACCTCGTAGCCGGGCACGCCGGCCTCGGCGATGGTGGGCACGCCCGGCAGCGCGGCCGAGCGTTTGGCGCTGGTGACGCCCAGGGCGCGCAGCTTGCCGGACTGGATGTGCGGCGCGGCGGAGGTGATGCTGTCGAACATCAGGTCCACCTGCCCGCCCAGCATGTCCGTCATGGCCGGGCCGCTGCCCTTGTAGGGCACGTGCAGCAGGTTGAGCTGGGCCATGGATGCGAACACTTCGCCCGCCAGGTGGATGGAGGTGCCGTTGCCGGCCGATGCGTAGGTGAGCTTGCCCGGATCGCGCCTGGCATGCGCGATGACGTCGGCCACCGTCTTGTCGGGGCTGTGGGCGTTCACCACCAGCACGTTGGGCACCACGGCCAGCAGGCTGATGGGCGCGAAATCCTTCACCGGGTCGTAGCTCAGCTTGGCGTAGAGCGCCTTGTTCGTCGCCATGCCGATGGAGGTGATCATGATCGTGTAGCCATCGGCCGGCGACTTGGCCACGGCGTCCGCGCCGATGTTGCCGCCCGCGCCGGGGCGGTTCTCGATCACGAAGGGCTGGCCCAGCGCGCGGCCGGCGCGCTCGCCCAGAGTGCGGGCGATGACGTCCATGGCGCCGCCGGGCGGGAAGGGCACGACCCAGCGGATGGGCTTGGCAGGCCAGGCGGCCACGGCGGCGGCATCGGCTGCCGCGGGTTGCTGCGCATGGGCCGGTGCGGGCAGCAGGCCGGCCACGGTGGCGAGCGTGGCGCCGGCCGCAAGGGCCATCAGGGCGTGGCGGCGGCCGGACGTGGCGGCGTTGCGGGAAGGGCGTGAAAGGGCGATGGATGCCATGGTCGTTGTCTCCTGGGTTCTTTTCAATCTGGATCGGGATCTGGATGCGGATCTGTCTGGGTCCGAATCGGGATGGGTGGGATCAGCCGGGCGGCGCCGCTTCGGCTGGAGCCGGCGCAGCCCCCGCAGCGCGCCCCATATCCACATGCACGGGCGCCAGGCCCTCGCGGGCGCGGTCGAAGCGGCGCAACGCCTCGGGCAGCACCTCCACGCCGAAGCCGGGGCCGTCGGGCAACTGCAGGGCGAAGTCGCGCACGGCCATGGGCGTGGCGACGATGTCGTTCACCAGCAACTGCGGGCCGAACAGCTCGCAGTTGTGGTGCGTGCCGGCCAGGGTGGCGAAGACGTGGGCCGATGCGGCGCTGCCCAGCGACGTTTCCAGCATCGTGCCGCCGTACCAGCCGATGTCCGCAGCCTCGCCCACGGCGGCGACGGCGCGCGTGCGCAGCAGGCCGCCGTGCTTGGCGACCTTCAGCGAAAACACGTGGCAGGCGCCCTGCCGCGCCAGCGCCATCGCGTCCTGCGGCGTGCAGACGGTTTCGTCGGCCATCACCAGGGCACCGGCGGGCAGGTTCGCAGTGAGCTGGCGCAGCGCCTCCACGTTCCACTGCGCGACGGGCTGCTCGATCAGGCCCACGCCCGCGTCGATGAGCTGGGGCACGTAGCGGCGCGCGGTGTTGCCGTCCCAGGCCTGGTTGATGTCCACCGTCATGGCGGCGCGCCCGTCCAGGCCGCGCGCGATGCGCGTCACGTGGGCCACGTCGTCCTGCGGAGCGCGCGCGCCGATCTTGAGCTTGAAGATGCGGTGGCGGCGCGCGGCCAGCATGCGCTCGGCCTCTTCCACATCGCGGGCCGCATCGCCGCTGGCGAGCGTCCAGGCCAGCGGCAGGCTTTCGCGCTGCTTGCCGCCCAGCAGCTGCCAGGCAGGCAGGCCCAAGGCGCGCGCCACGGCATCGATGGCGGCCATCTCCACGGCGCTCTTGGCGAATCGGTTGCCCTTGCAGACGGCGTCCATGCGCGCCAGCAACTGCTCGAAGCGGCCCGCGTCCTGCCCGGCCACGGCGGGGCCGAGGTACTGCGTGATGGCGTGCAGGATGGATTCGGGCGACTCTTCGTTCCACGAGGGGCCGCCGATGGTCGCGGCCTCGCCGAAGCCGCAGGCGCCTCCGGCCAGCCACAGCTGCACGATCACCGGGCTCTGGCGGTGGATGGCGCCGAACGAGAATTTGTGCGGCCGGATGGTGGGGATGTCGAGGATGCGTGCCTCGATGCGCTCGATGCGCAGGCCGGCAGGAAACGAGGTGGTCATGGACGGTGACCTTATCGCCACGTCACCTCGCATTCCAATGATATATATGGGATGCATCGTTCGATGGCATCGAATGGTGACCTGCCAACCACCATCGCCAGGGAGCTTCCATGGAACTGCGCCAGCTGCGCTACTTTCTGAGCGTGGCCGAGACCGAGCACCTCACGCAGTCGGCCGACGCGCTCTTCGTCACCCAGTCCACCCTGTCGCACGGCCTGCGCCAGCTGGAGGCCGAACTGGGCCTGCCGCTCTTCGACCGGCTGGGGCGCGGGCTGAAGCTCTCGCAGGCGGGCATGGCCTTCCGCAGCCACGCGGCGCGCGCGCTGCAGGAGCTGGAGGCCGGCCGCATGGCGCTGGCCGACATGGCGGGGCTGCAGGCGGGCACGCTCACCCTGGGCGTGATCCCCACTTTCCTGACCCATCTGGTGCCCGACGCGGTGGCCGCCTTCAGCGCGGATTACCCCGGCGTGCAGGTGGTGGTGCGCGAGCTGCGCGGCGGCCCGATCGAGGAGCAGCTGATCGCCGGCCGGCTGGACGTGGGCATCTCCTTCCACCCCGCGCACCGCGACGAGATCGAGGCCGAGCCGCTCTTCGACGAACGCCTGCAGCTGGTGGTGCACGCCGGCCACCCGCTGGCGCGCCGCCGCAGCCTGCGCATGCGCGAGCTGGCCGGCGTGCCGCTGGCGCTGCTGCCGCAGAGCTTCGCCACGCGCCGGATGATCGATGCGGCCTTCGCGCAGGCCGGCGTGGCGCCCGCGGTGCGGGTGGAGATGGAGTCGGTGGACGCGTTGCTGCATGCCTGCCGCAGCGGGCCGCTCGCCACCATCGCGGCCGAACGCGCCGCCGCGCAGGCCGGCCCGGGCATGCGCGCCATCGCGCTGACCGAGCCCGCCACCGTGCGCCGCGCGGGTGTGCTCTGGCGCCGGGGCGCTTCGCGCAGTGCGGCGGCGCGGGAACTCGTGGCGCGGCTGCTGCCGGCCGCGGGCACTGCCCTCAGCCGCCCGCCAGCAGCAGCCGCCAGCCCACGCCGGCCAGCCCCGCCAGCGCCAGCACCGGCATCACGCCCCACTTCAGCCGCATCAGTGCCACGCCGGCCAGCACGCCGATGACGGCGCTGGCGGCGTCGAAGCGCCCACCCAGGCCCTGCGGCCAGAGCACGTGCCAGGCGAAGAACACGGCCAGGTTGACGATCACGCCCACCACGGCGGCGGTGATGGCCGTGAGCGGTGCGGTGAAGCGCAGCTGCCCGTGGGTGGATTCGATGAACGGCCCGCCCAGCAGGATGAACACGAACGAGGGCAGGAAGGTGAAGAAGGTCACCACGGCGGCGGCTGCGGCGCCGGCCAGCGGCAGCGCGCCGGGGCCGAAGAGGGCCTGCGTCCAGCCGCCCACGAAGGCGACGAAGGCCACCACCATGATGAGCGGGCCGGGCGTGGTCTCGCCCAGCGCCAGCCCGTCCATCATCTGCGCGGCCGTGAGCCAGTGGAAGTGCTCCACCGCGCCCTGATAGACGTAGGGCAGTACGGCATAGGCGCCGCCGAAGGTCAGCAGCGCGGCCTTGGTGAAGAACCAGCCCATCTGCGTCAGCGCGCCGTGCCAGCCCTGCAGCGCCACCAGTCCCGCCATGGCCGCCAGCCACAGGCC